>BNJV01002599.1_pt1 | contig 225078 bp, 286 predicted proteins | sample 8540591 | NCBI WGS metagenome assembly BNJV01 (sample SAMD00202457, study PRJDB9452) | human saliva metagenome | host: Homo sapiens
TTCATGAAGAGGTTAGTCAAGTGGACTTCAAAGAGTGGGATAGCTGCGGGCCAGGAATAATGCATTTCTTCTGCATCATGTACACCATGGATGGAGGTGACCACCATACGAGATGTCCAGGGGATGCGAGAACCGTATACATGTTTACGGAATTCACCTGTCTTTTTGTTATAGTCAGATGCGAACTTAGCACTAATGTAATCTTTAAGTTCAATCAGTACATTCGCCATGATCGATTCTTTACGTTGTTTGGTTAAACGACGTCCTAGATTATTCATGGTGGTAATCGTATTGATTACGTTCATATACGGGTTGAAAGCTTTAAAGTCTACGTAGCTACCAAGTTGAGCACGTTCGATGATATTGAACGATTTATGCAATAAAAGGTACAGCATAAGGGGTACAAACATCATGATAGGTCTCATAGAACTCATGAAGTTGAGCACATTTTGATTCACTGATTCTAAAAACACTTGGGTTTAGGATCACTGACATGACAAGGTCAAGGTGTTCAGTAAAGAAGGTAAGACCACGTTCGATTTTATTTTGTTCAAGATATGCGATACCAGCATGATCCGTATAGTCATTATAATACGGGTCTAGGAGGTAGCGAATAAGGTGACCTGTGTTACCTGATCTTGTTGTACCTGCTTTAAAAGCATCCATCAGGATATCCAGGAAATAAATCGATAAGAGTTTACCGCCTTCATCGGGTGCACGAATCCACACGATGGGTTTGAGTTCTTGAGAAGATTGGAGGTTGATTTCCGTGTGGCAATACGGACATCTGTCACCAATTTCCAGCTCAGGGTTAGAAGCAAGTGATGTCATCCCACAACTACAAGATGGGATAAGACTAAAGCTTGCACCATCAAAGATACTGATAGTTAGGCGTTTGATGAGTTCATGATCTTTGATCGGATCAAGGTCATTTAGGTAGACGACTTCACCACCTAAGTGTTCCAGATCTCGGTTAAGATCGGGGAGTATTGCATTTACACCCATTTAAACTTACTCCTTTAGTTAGTTTCTGATGAGAGAACATCCTTTTAATTTTTAAAATAAAAGGACAAAAGAACGGGGATGTCCGAAGACATCCCCGATACAGTGTTTACTTACGAATGTAAGTGATTAGCGGCTACGGCCACCCCAACCACCCCAGCCTTGTGAGCGGGTAGAAGCTTGACGTGAGTAAGCTGCACGGCGTTGGAATAAACCACCAGCAGAACCCACACCACGTGATAAGTATGCACGGTTGCCACGAGATTCACGGTTTATGTCAAATGCAGCATCAGGACCGATAGATACGTGTGCAGACTCAGCAGCTTCACGGAATAAATCGAAGAACTCAGGTGTAGCGAATACACGTTGAGCATAACCAGTTAACTCGAATGTAGAGTTCATGGTATTTAATACTTCGATCGCATCAGAGATACGACGTTGTTCATCGATTTGTTGGTTGTAGTAAGCATCAGTTAATTTACCGATAGTTTTGAACGTCATCTACAGTGTTCATTAAGTTGATCATGTCGATGTTACGAACATCACGTTTACGGCCTTGACCATCAATGTAGTAGCCAAGTGGGATACGTGTATAGTCAGTAGTCACTAATGCTGGTTTACCTGCATCTTCCCAAATGCTTGAGAAGGTGTTGCCACCAAATAAGAAGTCTAAAGAAGCTACCACTGCTGCTTCTGATTCACGTACACCTTTAGCTGCATCTAAGATGATATTTTGAACTGGCGATAATTGACCACCTTCTTCGATATCTAATGCAATGACTAAACGGTCTAGGTAGAATGCAGTACGGCAGAATTCGATATAATCGAATGATGCATCGTTAGATAATACACCCATAGTTTCTGGTTCACCACGACGAATCGGAGTATCTAACATTGGTACTTCACGACCTAATGCACCGACGAAACGTTCTTTAAGTTCGTTAGCGTAGATTGGGTTTAAAGCCGCGATCCAACGGTTAGAGTCAGATAAGTAACCTGCAGAACCAATAGCGAACATTAACTGAGTTAAAGTTACTGCGTTAACGCAAGTATCTAAATCAGTAATAACGAATACTGGTTGGAAGGTTTGAGTATTATCTTCAGTCCATACCTGAGAACGAGTGTTTTCAATGTCTTGACCTACGTATAATGCATCGATGAAACCACGTGCTACAGTTTGCGGAGAAATACGGGTAGATTTACGACCGTTTTTATCCACGTTTTGACGCACTACAGTTTCGATAGTCACATCACCACGGAAGGTATTACCTAAGTAGTCGATTGAATCGATCGCACCGAATTTAGTACGTACAGCCAATTTACCATCAGCAGGTACAGCGTTGAAGTTAAATTCTTCAGAATCGATTACACCTAAGTCTACCAATAAAGACTCACATGCTTCTACAGCACGGTAAACGATACGACGAACTTCATCGATATCACCAATGTCCATACCTGGTGCAGTGATGATTTGACCAGCTAATTCTACATCGATTTCTTTTTGTGGTTCTTTGAATGCTTCTTCAACCATATCTAAAATACGGTTACGCATTTCAACTGATTCAGCAAATACGTCGGTTGGCACACGTGGAATACGGATTGGAGTCGCATTACGATCTGCTTCAAGACGTTTGTCATCGATATAGATTTCACCTAAGTCAGTTGCTGTACCACGTAAGGTAACGGCTACTGCTGCTACGGTGTCTTCTTCACGACGAGCAACGATTAATGCAGAGATGTCTGCATCTTCAACTTCACCATCGAATGGTAAGAATTGAAGTTTGTTTTCTTTAAGAAGACGTTTGAAGCCTTCACCAGCGATGTCTGCTACGTTTTCGATAGCAGCGATAGCTGTGCTGATTGCACCGCTCACTGGGTTACGAGAAACTGAACGACGTAACAATGCGTTCGGGTTAGCTAAAGTTGCTACACGACCATCAGTACGAACTGGTGCTTTTTGTGCACCACGTACCACAGATGCAGTTGAGGCGGTTTCAGCTTTTGGTGCTGCTTGTGCTGCAGCTTCTTGGTTTGCGAATTGATTTCCCATTTTATACTCCTATTGTAGATGATGGGTTAATAAAGTTTAAAGATCTTTTAAGCTTCGTATTAGATGCTTATTATTTTGAAGAGATGAAATACAACCTTCTCTTCACTATAATAATTTATCCTTATAAATATCAATAGAACGGGTATTTATACGAATACACATCCAGATACAGGCTAATAAAGATTTAGTAATGCTCATTTGAGCGATAACCTGTGTAAAAATCGATAAAATATCGATATTCGGACAGATCTAAAAGGTACATCACAGGGATACCCATGATATACCGGGTGGCTATTTTGAAAAAGTAGCACCATAAAACATACTATACAGAATTATCAGTAAGGATTTAAATATGAACTTCTTATACCCAATTGACAACTATAAAGATAGTGGCAGGATATTTAAGAATAAGTTTGAAAGTGAAGTGAGATATAGACACATGCGAGTGATGACTCGTGTGATAGAAGATTGGATGCACGATAACTGGGAATTGCCGGGTGGTCATCCTTTAATTAAGATATTGAATAACCTGAATGCGGTTACGGATGATGATTACCGTGCTTTCTTATTATTACGTGAACAGGTAGGTAGTCTTGCGGGTGCATTAGGTTTCTTTGGTGGTACAGATAAAGGAAGACTACTTGATAAACCTTGGTTCTTCTTAGATCCGAATACACCGGAGTGCGTTATCAGTAGTCAGTTTGAAGATACTCAGAAACTGATCCTTGAGCAAACCATGCATGAGGATAAGAACTACTGGATGAGCTGGGAGCCTATCCGTGTTCGTTACCATGTCTATACGGATATGGATTATTGGATCATGGGTAAGGATTATGGCAATGAACCTCGTGTACCTTGTGATAAAGATGGGATTAATATCATTGAAATTGATATGGCACTTCTTTATATGCAGTATCGTTATTGGAGAAAGAGTCGTTATAGTAAAGCTACCGATAATGAAGGAAATACTTACGAGTATCCAAGAACGGTATTCTTAACTCGTTTTGCTTTAGCTAATGCGATAGATAGCCAAATGCAAGTAGCTTACTTAAACCGAGTAAGATGTTACTTCATGGGTACCCCACTTGGTAGTAGCCGTCCAATCAATAAACGCCATGCTTATATTAATACGTACATGAACGTAGATAACAGTATCTTAAATAGTATCATGTACATGAAGAAATACGGCGGTCTTGACTTTGATAAAATCGTTTCCAATTTACCGACAATCGCAGGTAATAGCTATGGAAACTTTTTTAAAGAACTTGATATACGACTCGACCAACGAACTGAATTAATCTGTTGTTATAGTGTACTTCCTTTGTATGAAGTCTGGTTGAATTTAGTCAATGAGAAACAAATGCAACGTTGGAATCGAAATGAAATCCAACATGTTTCTCGTGGGTTATTCTTAATTAACAATAGAAAATTGTTTAGTACGGTCTCAAGTAAATTCGGAAATCGTTTACAGCTCCGTTTCAATCAATTAGCTGAATTACTTCCGAAGATCAAGTAATACCTTATTTATATAATAGACTCGATAGGAGGGGTCTTATTATGAGTCAAGATTTAACTACTGTGGCACCGGCTATACAGAAAAAGCAAGCTGCGTTTGTAACTTACCACACAGTCAACCGTAATATTAATGCGGGTCGTTATCGTTATGATCATGGTGACCTTTGTGTGGTCAAAGAGAAATGGTTAGATGAGGAAGGGAAACTTCATAAACGTCTTAACATGATTGAGAACTATCCTCGACCATTTTGGATTACGAAACCAAGATTTCGTAAGTTTAAGGACAAACGTGAATGGGCTTACTTCGATGAAGTGGACATGTTTCGTTCACCACATCACAATCTAAGCTATGCGGTTCAAAAAGCTTTTAGGTAAATTTAACCCTGACCCTAAGTTACAGATTCGTATGGTCAATCGTGATCCTTACGTATTTGGTACGGACTTAAGTCCAACTTATATCTTAAAAGAAGCATACAGCCATAAATACGGTGGTTACAAAGCTGGTCGTATGGAAGTATGCAAACTGGATATCGAGACCAATGTGGTCGATGGGGAAGAAGATGAGATCTTAATGTGTTCTATTGCTTTAAATGGTAAAGCAGTCACCATTGTTAGACGTGATTTTTTATTTAAGAATAATGTCAATGGTGATGAGAAGTTCTTTGAGATCTTAGATAAAGATATCCCTCAAGTACGGGGTGAATGGGGTTATGATGTTGAGTTAGTAATTGTTGAGAACGAACTTGATGTCATCGATGAAACCTTTAAACGTTTACACGCATGGCAACCTGATATCGTTGCAGGTTGGAACGTCATGATGTTCGACCAAGCTGTTATTGCAAAACGACTTGAACGTTTAGGTCAAGACCCTGGTTTATTCTTCTCTGATCCAAGTATCCCGGATAAATATAAAGGATATCGTTTTAAAGAAGGTCGACGTTTTGCAGTGAGTGATAGTGGGAAGAAAAATGAACTTTAAGCCTATCGAAAGATGGCATGAAGTGGTTGCGCCCGCCTCATTCATGTGGGTCGATGGGATGTGCGTTTACTATCGTCTTCGTAAACAGAAAGGACAATTACCAAGATATAGTCTTGATTATATTTCTAATCTCCATTTGAAGATTGGTAAATATGAGATCCCTGAAGCTGAGAAGTACGTAGGTTTACGTAAACACTTTTTCATGCAGACCCAGTATCCTGTCCATTATACGGTGTATAACTTAATCGATACGATTATTTATGATCAGTTAGATAAGAAGTTAGGCGACCTTGAAAGTACTTTCTTTGACTTGTTAGGTGATTGCGATTATCGTGATTATCAATCTAACCCTTCTAAAGCGGCATGTAACTTCCATACTTACATGTTACGTGAAAGAGGCGGGGTGATTGGTAGTACATCTGATACGATGTTTAATGAGTGGGATAGACAACTTCCTCCATTAGATGGTTGGATTGTTGCATTGGATACGACTTATCTAGATAGTCATCAAGGTTTGAAATGTGTATTTGAGAATCCGTTCCAGGAGACTCGTGTCTTTACGCATAATGCCGACAGTGATATCACCAGTAGTTATCCTTGGGGTACCATCTTCATGAACATGTCCAGACGGACAACGAAGATTGAAGTAAGTCAATTGGTGGGCATCCATAAACGGGACCGTTATACATTAGGCTTAAACTTAATTGCAGGTCGAGTCAATGCTATGTCAAATGCACGAATAGCATTCAACTTACCCGACTTTAACAAGACACTCGATATTTACGACGAGTTTGTCAATGAGTTTGAATCTAATAGCGATCATTAGGCACCTCTTATAATCTTAACGCTGATAAGTGGGGTAGTTTTTCTACCCCACACCTTTATGTCGCCAATTTTACTTAGGGCTCTGTATTTAATCAGTTTTATATAAACAGAATAGGAATAGATAAAGATGAGTCAATATGATCCAGTCACTGACTATCGACAAGCCCAAGGGGATGCGAAGAACCCCACTAATCCATATCCGGGCGATATCAGTGCGAATATTAATCCTGTTAAAGGAATAAGAGAAGATAGTCATCGTATCGAGGTACAAGCAGACCGTAACTGGGTACGCCGAAGTTTCCATTACTTCAACACTGACCGTGATTATGGTCAAGCACAACGTGATTACGATAAGAGTCACCAAGCAAAAGGGTTATCAGGTGCGCCTGGTGTGATCGAAGCCAAACACCGTAAAGCATGGCGCAGTTTCGTTTCTACTGAATTAGGTGGTAACTTCCCAATTAATACGTTATATGGTTATACACCAACTGCAGATGTCGCAGTAGATAGACAGTTCCCAGGTCTGGGTGGTGAGATGGGCCGTGCTTATCAAGAACGTATCGAAGATAATGCCCACGATATCCACATCCGTTTAGGGGTGCAGAAGTTTAATACAGGGATTAGTTTCTTTAGTAGTTGGTTTGACTATTACTCTCACTCTGTAGCGGTACATGGCCGTACACCTTCTATCTTATACGAAATCGGTCAAGTGGCTGGTATCGTAATGGGATTTATGGCACCACAAGTGGTGGCTGTAGGTTTCATGATTAAGTTCTTTGCTTTATTAGGTGGTGGACGTTTCTGGTACGTAAGCCCTGCTATGCCTTTATATTGGACAGCAGTCACCAATATCTTCAATGAGATTACAGGTTCCATGGGTTTAACCTTACCGACTACTGCAGATGATGCTTATGACATGAAGTTCTCAAAAGGAACACAAGGATCAGGTCCTTCTGCTCGTAATGGGTTAAGTTATATCCAGAAAGTCTCTAAATTATTACCAGGCGTATTCCAAGAAGCATGGGGTAGTAATGAGGAAGGATTTAATATCGATGTCAGACGTGTAGCCTCTCGTGCTCAAAGTACTCAGATGCAGATCAACCAATACGTTTCTCGTAAATTACAAGATGCGCGTAATTATGATACGGATAAAGCATTTAATCTCTACGATGAAGCAATGCAAGCGATCCAAAAACTTAGGTAAATGGGGTGGTAAAGTCGGATTTGAGGGAAGTGTGAGTAATAAGAACTCTCTACGTGCTTATACTCAAGAATACTTTAAATCTAAACTCGGTAGTTCAGATACTAAGCAAAATGCAGTAGGTTTTGAGATCTCTGAGAAGAACCGTAAAGATGGTCAGTCTATCTATGATGCTGACTCCATGCAAGCCTTGTATACGAACACTAAGACTAATAGTAACACCAGCGATATTGATAATAACGATGATGTCCAAAAACTCTTCATGAAAGAATTAAATGATGGTAGTGCTTGGGTGACGTTACGTGTTGATGGTACCCGTAGTATCTCTGAGTCATTTAGTAATACTTCTGAAGAATCTCAGATTGCAAGTATGATTAATGGTTGGGCGGATTCTCGTAAGCAACTCATGTTTAATATGGCCGGTGGTAGCATGTTTGGTGACATCATGCAATCTGTAATGAATGGTGCAGCTGACTTCGTAGGGGGTCTAGCGAAATCATTTAAAGTGGAAGGGTTAACCGGTTTCTTGTTTGGGGCTAAAGTCGATATTCCGAAAACATACGGAAGTAGTAGTGCATCTTTGCCTAAAGCAAGTTATACGATTAAATTGCGTACACCTTATAAACATCCGCTTTGTGTCGCCCAGGATTTATATCTTCCATTGGCGATGATCCTTGGTATGGGTTTACCATTAAGTCAAGGTCGTAATGCACATGGTGGTCCATTCTATTGTGAGGTTTATGATCGTGGTCGCTGTGTGATTAAAAATGGTATCGTCAGTAGTATCAGTGTAGAACGTGCAACTTCAAATGTCGCATGGACAGCGGAAGGGTTTCCATTAGGTATCGATATTACGATTGATATTGAGAACCTTGATACCACCATCCACATGCCTATTAATACCATGGGATTCTTAGACAGTATCAACCCATTTGATGCAGCTGAACGCATCTTAATCGGTAATGAAGGTGCAATGGCAGATTACGTCAGTACACTTGCTTCATTATCATTACCAGATATGATTTATCGCAGTAATAACTTCAAGCGTAATCTTTATGCTTACCAAAGACAATGGACAAGTTATTGGGATAGAGATCACTTTATCCAACGTATTGCGGCAAGCGCACCAGGTCGATTTGTTTCTGCATTTGTACCAGGTACGGACAGACGCTAAAAATAACGACACAAGTAAGAGGGTATCAAATGATACCCTCTGCTTATGTCCATTAAAACTGAAATGGCTTTGAATTTATAATGATGTATAAAAGAACAATCGCAATAATGGCTTTTATCATTTTACATCCATCCTTTATATTGGTTATAGTTAAGTAACATGTATCCCATTAGTACTAAGATCACCAATAGAATAAATGCGACTAAAGCATAACTGAACCGAATACTTGCTTTACCGTGTTCAAGGTAATGCGTTGGTACCACTGCTTCACTCTCGGTACGAGCATGGATTTGATAATACCCATATACCCCTGAGACTAAAGCAATAATAAGTAATACGGCTAATGTAATAAAGATTTTAAGCATGGTTTCATCCCTCCTATTAAGATGAAGTCAAGTTTAATTTAACTGTGGTCGCGTTCGACTTGTTGAATACGTTTTACGCGATATCCATTGGCAGCCAAAACTTGAGATAAAGCTTCTGCTGATTCTGGTGTCACATCAAGTAATTCTACTACGTAGTTTGATACGGATAGAAGCTTGATGGTTGGGTAACGAATCCAGGATAGTCCGATTGCATCTGTATTACCATTTGGATATTCTACTAATACGTAGAGCTGAGAAGTGTAATCTTTCTCAGAAGTTTCCTCTGGTAATGATGCAAACACTTGAGCGTGCTTGGTTGCAACCTGATAATTAAGTTGTTCTGCCACGTTACCTGATACGATTGAGGTTACACGTGCATTGGTTACTTTGGTTGGCATTACTGCATTTGGGTAAAGTTCGAAGTTATAACGCTTACCCAGTGTAAATGGATTACTTAAAGCCATTTATTCTTCCTCACCTTCGTTTAATGTAAAATAGAAATAACCTTCATCTGTAAAGAAGATTCGTTCTATCTTGTTATATTCAATATCATGGTCATCAAAATATTTTAACCATTCCATACGAACTTCTCGTTGTTCATCTGTCAACTCATTGACATCAGCGATGAAAAGAAGTTCACAAACTGAATCAGACAACTCGATAAGTTCAGTTGGAATCGTTACTGGAATATCTTGAGTATCCATGTCGTTATATTCATGTACTGACTTAATGAGGCGTTCAATTGCCCCATCCCCAGCAAAAGTTAACATGAAGCTCTTTTCATGTGTTAATCCTTATCTAAATAAATATTTAGTAACAAATCCTCTACAACCCATTCGGAACGGATGATATCGTTGACATGTGCATCATATTCATGAAGAACAGGGTGCAGGTATTGTCTGATGAGTTTGTGGAGTTCCAATTGCTCCCAAGTATCACGAAGACCTCGAACAGCAATCCGGTTTGGGTTAGTGAAGTACAAGATCGCTTCAGAGGGAGAGAACTCCCATCTGTCATTTTGTCGTTGTACTTCTTTTATCTTTTCTACTAACCCGGTTATATCAAACTGGATGATGCGCATAATTCTGGTCTCCGGTGTACAAGAAAATTCTTATTAAGATGGAACCGATCAATATCGGGTGGGATTCTGCCGATATCTAAATACTGTGCAATTCCATCAAATGATTGGAGTAATTCATGCTTGTGTTCTAAGATGAATTCTCTAATAGCTGAGATATCATCAATCATGCTATCGAAATGTTTCCCACCACTAAAGAACAACCAATGCATATCTTCATAGATATCATAACTCTCGTCATCATTAACGAGTGAGGTCAACTCCATCAAGATACAATAGATGTAATTGATCTTTTTCGGTTTCTGGGACATTGGTTACACCGAATTGTTTATCGATGAACTCCGTCAGTACCTCAGGTAACCAATAAACATGGTAACTCATTTATCCCTCCTATTAGGATATCGTAAATCTTAAAAACCCATTTCTATAACTGAAATCTTGGATGCAATTCATGCCTACCCATTCATGATCTCCATGATCTTGATAGACATTAATAATCCCTAAGCCTTCAATACCAGTAATATATCGCCGCATAAAAGCACTGAGGAAATCATTAACATCATCTTGCTGGAGGAAGTCATAGTAGGCTTCATCGTTAAACTCCCAGTTCTCATAGCCATCCTTTAGCATAGCAGATGTCATCTCATAGATGACGCCCTGGGTGTTCTCATCCATTTCTACTTCAAGGTCATCAAGTGTGTTCTCAATACAACTTAACACATCTCGACCATGATCTATCATCATTCCATCTTTCACTTCGGTACCAATTACGGTTAATCTAAAGAAGTAATTCAGTAAAAGTAACATACATCCATATCTCACTTCTCTTACCGCTTTAGATACTTCTAGATCTTCAGTATTCGTTAACATCGGGATATCACCCTGTAAGATCCCTTCAAAATGTCTTCTGATCTCATCATCATCGAGATAGACAACATAATGGGAGGGCGGATAGGTTTCCCCCTCCACCCCTTACATTGGTGAGATCAATTAAGTTAACGTTCTGGTATCCGATAGGTTGCTGATGTTTTGGTACGTGTTCAAACATCTTGTCTCCTAGTATCTTAAGATAGATCCACCCCGATACATCTCGTAAGGGAAGTGTTTATCTTTATAATAGAACTCAAATTGTGCTATTGTCATGACTTTCCACATGAGTACATCTCGCTCAGAAGAGTTATCTGCAATCATGAAACGGAAGTCAGTTCGATGAAAGTCATCTAATTGGTTAACAAAGAAGTTATCGATGATATCGTAAGATCGTTCTACGAACTCCCAAGCAATATCATAGTTATCGATTTGATTTCTTCTGAATATCTCTACTACCTCATCATCTGAATGGTAATCAAGATAATGATAAATGACGGTAAAGAAATTTAGCACACTAAGTTTTTCAGATTTGATTTCATAATCATTAGCTTTGGATATCAGCTTCTGGTAAATCATCCCAAGGTGTTGATATAATGACCGGACGTCGATAATCGCGGGGCGCATTCCTATTGTCCTCTCTTTCGTCTCTTAATTCACCATGATAAACCATAATACGTTTATCCCCAATACATCTTACTTCTAATACATAACCACGACGACGTATCTCAAAATATTCATATCCCGTTGGTTCATAATCAACTGGATAGATACTAAATTGCTCTGAGAGTTCATCCATGATACTGTCTAAGATATCGGATACTCGATCACCTTGGATTTCCTCTACATTGCAGTACTCAACTAACGCAATGAATTGATATAGTTGTACGTAGAGTCTCTCGGTATTATAACTCGATGAAGCACCTAAGATAAAGTTATTTTCTATCTCACGAGTCAGTTCAGATAAAATCGACTGATATCTTTCAGTTTTAAAAAAACATGTCTTTATCATAATGAAATTCACTGATTAGCATGTTATCCAAAAAGACTATCTTCTATCATCCGACTCATTCTATCTGCATCTAAAAAAACGCAAAACGGGTATGCAGGTCTTAGGTATTGTCTTGATTGTCTGACAATATACTTCGTTGGGGTGTAATGTAAGTTTTCAAGTGAGCGTGCTCTTCTTGACATGTTGTACCTTCTCTATTTATCGAATTCGACAAACTCCACTAATACGTAAATGAAATTAAGATCAGCAGTAATTGTAATCACATTAACAACTGAGTGCTCCGTATTCATCTGGTGAAGTCTATCGTAAATTTCATCTCTTACTTTCGTAAAGGTTTGATTTCCCTCTACAGGTTTGATTTGTTTTTGCTGGATTAACCATTTCACATTACAGCCTACGTAAATACCACGATAAGCGAGATAGCCTGCAATCGGTTTTACTAGGCTACAGAAAAAGGAATGGTCCCACCAAGCATCATTATCATCCTTCTTATAATTCAAATCTTCTGCTGATGGCGTCTCAAACGTCAATACAGCGTACTTCTCATTAAACATGAATACTCCTATAGTTTTCTATCTAAAATCGCTCTATGGCTTAATTAGACACATTTTAACACATGTCTATAACCTTCTTGTCAAGTATATAATATAGGGTTATAGTTATCGATAAAAAAGCAAAAAAAAGAGTAAGTTACGGGGTTTTCGGCAGCCCCGGAAGTGTAACTTACTCGTGCCCATATGGGCAATTGATCCTAACAAGGAACATATGAACAATAATCCAGGCGACTGTATTTCAAATCGCCTGTGTTATTATCCATATTAACGACGAGCTTTTTAATAACTCTAACTCAGCTTGTACAGCTGGCGTGTCGATCACATTAGCTTTATATTCTGCTTTTTGTTGAGCAGATGGTGGTAGGTCAGCTGACGCACCACCGAAGTAGCCTAATGAAGCTACTAATAAAACTGTTGCTGTAATGATTGTTTTATGAATTAGTTTAAATGTTTGGTTGTTCATACCCAAATCTCCTCTGTTAATTTAGTTATTACTATATCAGCAAATCTATATTTGTGATAGCAGTACTGATATGTATATTTACTGAAGTCCCCACGCAGTAGGCATTTAAGACATTCTACTACATCGGGGAATTGGTTATAATACCAACTACTAAGTTTAACTGACTCTATGTAGTTGATTAATGTGATGATTCGCTTTTCGTTAATCATATTACGATTCCTTATTACAAGCGGTTAGAAATATGAGAGGGTTGCTGGAACAACCCTCTCGCTTTATGTTGTAGTGAAACCATTTCAGGCGTGAATCTCGATCCCCTGTACGACAGGTAAGTTCATGTTTTGATTAAACGAAGCGCATATCTAAATTTCTTTTCTTTTTTTGCTGAAGGATAAAAAGGATTTTTCCTCTATTCCTTCATGTAAATTATATATACTTATAAAATCGATAGAAAGGGTTTTTATAAAAAAATAAAAAAATTCGGGTAATATAGAGGGTACCAATTGGTACCCTCTGATTATGTCTGTTAACTGTTTTTAGCAGGCTTATGAGCATCTATTAGATCATTGAGTGTCTTTTTCTCTTTGGCTAATAAGTGCTTCATAAACACCCCACTCCGCAAACTTCTCTGAAATGAACTCTTCTGAGATCTCTTCATCGTTGTTTCTTGATGCAAAGTAGAATTGTGCTAATACATTTTCCATTGGCACTTCTTTCAATAGCTCATCGATCGTATTTTGGAAATGAACGGTGATTTGTTCACCTTCTACATTCATAAAACGATGCCAGTAAGCTGTATAGGAAGTATTTCCATTTTCATCACGTGTGATCAATCCACATGTAACATGAAGGAGATCAAGTCTTCCACCAGTCAGTAAACGTTTCTCACGGTGGCTTACTGTTGTCTCATGACCACAATATAAAACGCCTGCTCTGAAACCAGGTATTGCATAAATCGTAAAGTTATCGAGGGTTCTTGGTCTAGCTCGATGGATTGGGTGTTGAGTTTCCATTTTGTTATATCTCCTATTGATAACAAAATCAAGAGGATGTATTGACTACATCCTCATTTTGGAATATCCTTATTCTAATTATAGAACAAGGCCGTTTTCTTCTACTGAACCCCCATCAGCATCAAGTTTAATACGTGAGTTCACGACACCTGATAATTCTGCTTGGAAGGATTCGGTTCTGTCTTTTAAGATGACGGATCATTTCTAATACTTCATCATATTCAGTCGTAAAGAAGACGGTACGGTTCTCAATCTTTTGACCATCATTTAAACGGAAGATACCATCACATGAATAACCGGTTACGAATTTACCACGTGACGCTTCTTGCGCATCAAGTGATGTATGAAGCATCGCAAGTGACAATGGATTGCGGTTATATTTCTCACCGAGTTTATCGGTGATCATAAGTGATGCTACACCTGGTGCTGCGCCTGTTACTTTGGTGAAGTTTAAGAGTTGCGTAAGTCTGCATTATCTAAACCGTGATTTTCATTACTGAATAACATGGCAAGCATACTGATGTATTCTTCTGCGACTTCATTGGCTTCTTTGATTGAAACATTTGGAATCAATAAGGTGATAAATGGTACACCTGATTTCTTCGCCATGCTATCATAAGACACTAAAGTACGGTAAGCATTTTCAATAGATTTTTAAGTTGTTATCATCTAAAAAAATAAGATAGAGATAACAGGTTTACCACGTTTAATGAGTTCAGAAGCGAGTACTGGTGCAATCGTAGAACCAGAACCACCATTTGCAGATGCCACCACGATATTGATATCACCTGGGTGTTTTTTTCACTGATGAAGTTCGGTACTTGTTGCATGATCTCTGGTGCATTTTTCTGCACGGATAGAACCCGAACCTTCTGCATCTTTTTCTAACTTAATTTTATAGAATGCATTACGCACTTTTGGTGATTCGATATTTGATTCTGATGTATCGATTAAGAAAGCTTCGATTTTAGCGTAACCTGCTTTTTTTCTTCTAAAGGTGCTGTGATGTAAGGTGATACGACATTGATACCTGTACCACCACAACCGTAAATAACCATTTTATTTTTTTCATAGTTAATCCTCATGAGTTTATTAAATTTAAAAAGTGTTTAGTTAACGTTAACGAAGTAATCAAACGGACTACTTCCATATACTTTTGCTAAGATAGGAAGGATTTGTGAGATTACTTCAATGAGATAATATAGACTTATAGGAAGTAATAGAATTTAATTATCCCAGAAACAAAAGGTATTTTTATTATGAGTCCAGTACAATTTGCGATTGCTGAGATTCGTTCAGTCATCCCGGATGAAATCTTAGAACTCGCCTTTATTCCAAAGACTAAATATAAATTGAGTCGTTCTCGCTTTACCCCTAAGAGCATCGACAGTCAAATCTATTTCAATGTGATCAACGAACGTGTTCGTCGTCATGTTGACAGTCAAGGGCAAAACAAATTACTATTCCACTAAGTGGATTAAAATTCGAAGAAGTAGAAATGGGTAACGGTCAAGCTTGGACTTGTCATATCCCTAAACGATTAACGGGTGGTCGTACGATTACCCATGTGATTTCTGTTCATGTTGGTATGGTAGGTACAGGTGCGGGCTTCTTAGGCGGTGGTAGTGTTTCCCAATTTGGTATGGGTGTTTCTACACGTAGTACCAATAATGCTTGTGGTAACGATATCCATCTTGCTTCAGCTCGTGCAATCATGGATGCGAATCGCCCAATGGATATGAACTTCACCAGCAATGTTTACTTGATCGATGAAAATACGATCATGGTAGAAGATCGCATGCCAATCTCTAACCTTGAGTTAAGATGTCAGGTATCCAGTGATGAAGAATTTAGTTTCATTCAAGGTGCTCACGTTGCTGTATTCGCTGAGTTGTGTTTATTGGCTACTCAAGCTTACATCTATAAGAAACTCTCTATCGTGAGCGATAAAGCGATCTTAGATGGTGGTATGGATCTTGGTAGTGTAAAAGAATGGATCGATAAGTTTGCGGATAGTAATGAACAGTTCAATGAACTCGTGAAAGGTCGTTGGGCGAAGATTCAGAAAATGTCTGATAAACCACGCCATAATCGTTGGTTAAATATGAAAGGCGCACTAGTTAACTTTAGCTAAAAAATAACGACACAAGTAGAGGGACTCATCAAGAGTCCCTCGCCTATGTCCGGATTACTGACCTCTTTCAAGTTCAGTAAATAACGGAAGGTGTTCTAGCACAGTTAAGTCTAGATTATCCACAATATTGTCCAAGAAGTTTAGCCATGTTTCTTCACACTCTTTACCGAAATGTAGTCGATATGGGGCGTGTTCTTCATGTGCTAAATCTAATGGGATATTGTAAAGATAGCAGACATTAGAAGTGATACCTTCTTTACCGTGCTGTACAACGATAGTGATGAAGTTTTCTCGATCTGCCTTATCCATTGGTTTGCAGACTTGAATTAAACTATTTCCAAATTGAAGTGCCATAGTGTCTTTCCTTTATGCATACAACAAGAGATAAGGTCAGTTAAGTAAACCTAAACCCGATTATTGTACTTGGTTGTTTTCTGGTGCACCCATGAATGAATCAATGAACGCACGTAAGTCATCGAATGTTTCGTATTCATCTACAGCAAATACATGCTCAGATGCAGTACGGAAATATTCAGTTACATTGTATACTTGACGGCAAAGTAATGCACCCATCACACGAACAACGTGTAATGCTAAAGAGTGGCTAGAGATCACTTCGATTTTCGCGGTGTTACCCGCAGCACCTTGATCCACTAATTCAGTGCGGAATGATACAGGTGCCTGATGACCAAGTACACTGTTTGCATTGATTACCACACCGCTTTTCACTAATGCAGGTAATAATACTTTTTCAAGGTTTTCATCGTTAAGTAAGTTTTCAATTGTGAACTCAGGCATTAAGCTGATACCTGCACCATTGACATAACCGATGATTGAACGGAAGATGCTGGTTACCGCATAGTCATGAACGTATTGGTTTTTCGCTTCTTCGCTTTCGAATGCTTTAATAGAGTCGAATAATTGGCGATCCATTTCAGCACAGGCTAAAACACGATACTGATCACGTTGTTGTTTTTCAACTGCTGGGTTTACTGGTTGTACATCTTCTTGAGTTTCAAGTGCTTCTTGTACATCGCTAGTTGCTTGAGCTTTTAACTTCTTCTACTGCCACATTTTCGTTTGTTTGTTCAGCCATTTAAAATACCTTATTAGTAATTTGATTAAAAAAGGGATAGCGGAGGACACATGCTATCCCTAAAAGAAGGGTGGAGGAAAGGAGATAACCTAACCAACCGAGGTATTATAATTGGTTAGGCCAATGAAATGAACCCCCACCCATATACAGGAGTATGAGTAAACCGTTATCGATTAGTCTGAAAGACCACCCCATACTTTCTTCACTTTATCATGATCCATGATGTCATTGTTGTTCAATGAAGCATATTGGGTCAATGAAGTTGAGATATAACCTTTACGAACGATTTTCTCATCCGGATTTTTTAAGGTTGTTGAATTTTTGCTTCACGTTTTTTTGTAAAACACGGATTTGGCTGTGTTTACCAATACCAGCTTTTAAGCGATGCTTGTTCTAATTCTTTATTTTTTTGTCGAAGACTTTCTTCGTTAAAGAACCGAACTCGATTGCTACCGCTGCAGCCACGTCTGATTTTTGCTTCATCGTGAGCTGTGATAGAAGCTTCAGTAATACCTTCTGGTAATGCTTCTGCAATTGCACCTTTTTCTACAGTACCAACACCATTTTCATCAACGGTAATTTTACCTTTGATTTTTCAAGAATAAGATTAACGCGTTCAACTTTACTTAATTTAGCCATGAGATTTCTCCTATTAAATTTGTTTAGACTAAGTTTATATTGCAATATATACTTAAATCGGAACGAGATAAGTACATGAGTTAAAAGTAAGATAGTAAAAGATTACTACCTTACTATCAAGTAGATAATATACCTTTATAATAACCTATAGAAACGGGTAGGATTAGAAAGGTGGATCATCATAATCGCACCCTGGACCATCAGTATCTGATACTAGTCTATTTGGGTCTCCACTCTCATAGATCTCATCGCTAACACGACCACCTACAATATAGGATACAACACGCTGGTCTGGTATTAGACGAGCACTATCTATACTACTACGCCAAAATGCTGCAAGTTCATTGGTCACAATTGGTGAATCGTTATCTGTCAAAATTCCACCGTAGAATCTCAGCGCTTTAGCGAGTAATTCAATTTCTTTAGTTCGCTGATGATAATAACCATTTGAACCTAAAATACCCGTATTGTATTCACCTCTTGGTTTACCGTTCTCATCGTTACCATATTCTGCTGAACCGAACAATGATGTCTGACGATGGAAAACAAAGAAGTACCCACTGACGCTGTCATAATACACGGCTGAGGCATCCACCGAGTAATAGTCATCATAACCAAATGGGAATAACTTGATTACAGTGAGATCTACTGTATCAGTAACATCTTTTGATTCGAGTGTCTCTGTATCAAAATCGATGACATGCAGAATTCGATCAAATAACATTACGGCAAATCGATACGTGTTCTCAGCGATCCATCCATATAAATATTTCGCATCTGGTTTACCTGCAATACCTTTACCCACTTTATTTCTACGGTTGATGAGTTCAACGTTATCAACTAACACATCGCTACGTAAATCAGTAATGAGCACCAGTGCAAATTTAGTTGGTTTAAGTCTTCTTGTGACAGCAGGTTCAAATGTAACTACTGGTTCACTTAAACTAAGACGAGTAAACTTCTTACCTTCAGTATAGTTCTGATACAGTTTCAAAAGTTTCTCATCACGGATAAACGGTTTATTCGGTATAAACTGCGTATCCTTTTTCTTTGGTTTATCGTTTACGAGCATTTCGAACTCCTTTCTTTTCTTGTTGTTCAATGAGATAATGTTCCAACACTTGAAGTCTTTCTTCTACGCGTTGGTTAACATGATCTTGTGCATCTCTGTCGGGAATCTGGATAACACGTTCCTCGACAAGTTTAAGTCTATCATCAAGATGATTGTAATCTTTGACTAAGACTTCGAATTTATCTCGCTGTTCTTCCATCTCATGCACTGCACCATAAAGTGCGAAGGTTGAGAAGATTAAACAAAGCGACCATATCACAAATAGTGTTATTCCTGTTAATTTTAGGAAGGTCTTAATTGGTGATTTACGTTCTTGTTTAAAACCTGAAATTAAACCCATGGTGTCCTCCTATTAGACGATTGATTAGGGGCAATTTAAGTTAAAGATAAGTACCATATTGATACTTTACCATGGGGATAATATACACTTTTAAACGAAGATAAAATGGTTCTACCCAATACCATGTATCCAATAAAAAAACTAAATATAACTAAAAAAACATTAAGGTCGAACCAAAAAAATGAATGAAATTAATATAGTGGAGTTCTGTCGCGAAGATGGACGAGTTGCATTATCACTCGAATATCTCGAATCAGGAATAAACTTAAAATTGCATCAGAATAAATGTCTACGTGATGAGTGGCTGTTTAGTCTACCTTATCGCCTAGAAGAACTTTCTCGTTTAGACGAATTACTCCGTGATACTTGCTATAAGTATCTCGAAATGTGTCGTCAAAACAAACATCCTACCTATAAATGGATTCGTGAACAAATCAGTTCTTATAGTGGGTTGTTATATCAAAACGATTTATTTAGTCCTCGTTGTCAGATGACAAGACACGTGGCATCACATCTTCCGATGTACGTGGTAGGTGAAAATAAATCTGATCGTTTTAGTGGCTATCAAACCCGTTGCAATGGCCGTATCGTGGGAAAAGAAACCCAAGTCAACCAGATCCCAAATCACATGATCCACCTTCATCTGAAGCAGTATAAGGATAAATATCATGCTGAAACAGGGATGAGAATACCAGGGAGATCCATGCACAAATGACTTATCCGTTCAAACATGTTAAAGACAAACAAGATTTCAATCAGCCATTAGGTGGGTTTATTGGAAACCCAACCATGGAAGAGAGAAAGAACTTAAATAAAGTTCATGAAAAACTTGTACCACCGAAAGTTAAACCTTTCGTAGCTTATGATGATGGGTATCATGATGAAAGCGACGAGTGATAATATCTTCAGAGATAGATCTGGATCTAATCCTAATGTGATTAAAAAGACCCATCAAGGCCAGATTGGGCAATTATTATTAGGTAAGTTTGTTCCACTGAAGGACAACGAAAAAGTACACCGCAACAAAAAGATCGTAAGGTTATTTGGTTGTATTAATCTTCACAAGGAAGACCTTGGTTCCTATAACAGACCAAGTGGCCGTGTTGGTGGTTGGGGTGGTCCAACTAAAGCAGAACGTCAAACTTCGGATACTTATATGCCGATGTATGCATTATATCTTCCTGGTAACCCACTTCGTTAAAATGAGGCATCGATATGATGCCTCTTAATTTTGTTCGAAAAAAAAATAACAACAGAAATCAGGGAGTCCGAAGACTCCCGTATATTACTTAATGATTAAGGTTCGAGATTGTAGCGCACGCCAGTGTTCTCCGATCTTGTTTCGAAGACTGACATTAAGCCACTCATCTAATTTAGCCTTTAACGCTTCAGTCAGTTCGTAACCTTCCTTTCTGAAACCTTTTGGTTGTTTACCGATATCAACGTTATTACTCAGTACCATGTAGACTTCGTTTTGTTTGATATAAGTCAAGAACGGCCAACTATCTGAACCTCTTGATTGGTGGGCTCCATATGGCATGATGGAGATCCCACCTTCGCCCATATTGATTTCAGTCATGATCGTTGTTTCATAACCATAAACCTCAATGATGCGATGAACAAGATAATCTTTAATCAGATCAGCGAATGCACGCATCTCTTCTTTTGATTTCTTGATATCACGAAATGTGGTAATACTCTCAGCCATATAAAGCCTCCTCATCTATTCAAATTTAAGGACTATCTTCTTAGGGATATTTCCCTGACAGTGGTTCTCGTACAAACGGGTATACCGATAATAAAGCATATTGGCTATGGCATCGTTCGGTCGACCTTTAAAATCTTTCCCATCATTCATATCCAGTCGATAATCAAAGTCATCTACGAGAGCAAGTTGTTTATGTTTGGTTTGCGCAAGGATGGTAAATCCTGTTGGTAACTGAACATACTCAAACTTTAAACAATCACGAAAATAATCATGATTAATCTTCTCACAATGACTTAATATCTTCTTACTTAAGAAACTCATGATCTCTGCACGAGAAGGTGCGGGAACATTCCTGGATACTAACATGAGATCCATGACTACCCCTTAGATGAACGTGTTACTTCCTCACCACCAATAAGGATTTTTAAACTCACGAGACATCAGCGTTGTTGCATTCCAATTTCCCGGTAACGTGATCTTGTGGAACAACCAGTTATCAAGTACGATTCTGATATCATCAGAGAGATAATACTGACTCTTACGAACATCAAAATGAACATCGAATTTGTTTATCGCAACAACCTTACTCGTTGGTTCTTTATATCCGTAATTGATCTCTCGATATTCGCCGAACTCGTGATTATCATCTATAAACCCGCAGTGGGTAATACTGATAACACCTTCAACCAAATCAGGTACAACATGAAATACAAATTCATCATCGTACTTCATTCTTGCTGCCTCAATAAGATAAGCGTTTATCCCATGAACAATATCATGACAAACAAGTAGTTTGCTGATCGATTCTTCAAGGGATCTAAGCTTGGGGTAGTGTCCATCGGCCAGAACTTGAGTATTTGGGATATTGTTTACGAGTTGATTATAGATCAGAGCAGTAGCATTGGTCGCTAACCGTTTCTGCCCTGGATCATCGTAGTTATCATCATATGCCATATTGCTTCTCCGGATTCTTTGGTTTAAGGTTGATCACAAGATATTGCGATGCGACTGTTGAGAAAACCTCACCATGTGGCAATTGAACAGGTCTTTTTAACCAACTATCAACAATCGAGTTGTACTCAGGATTGTATTGTTTTGCGACCAATGAATTAAGGAATCGCTCAATACTGTCTACCTTAAGGTCAACTTCCGTTTGTTGTTCAAGATAAACGAATTGGGCATCCTGTTGCTTCGCTGATTGCCAGTGATGCGTGATCGTAATTACACGAGTATCAATATCGTAATCCACGTTGAAGAGGTGATCGTTATTGTAAGCTTTCTTAGCGACTTCTTTCAGATGAGCCTGCACGGTATACGGAATGTACTTTCTGGCGATATCTGAGATAAGGTCATTGAGTAACTTAGACTTAAACTCACGCTCTTGTTTGGTCTTAGGTTTCTCTTTAACCACACCTGCTGTTTCAAGGGATGTAGCGAGTCCACTTTTAAGGCTATAATCAAACCAGGTCATACACCCTCCTGTTTATCAATGAACTCAATTGAGAAGTGTTTACTTCTGATAGTGTAAACCTCTCTACCATTTGGTAGTCTGATTGGGCAACACAACCACTCTTTAAGTTCCTTCTGTAAATCATCACGTAATACAATACTACCATTAATGAGATTTCGTAGGCCAGCAAGATTACCTAATGAAACTTTCGTGTAATGGGTCGTCTCCTGAGCATAACTCACATCAAACTTACCGCAATTATCATCTTCACCCTCATCAAGATATCGCCCAACGTGAGTGATACTAAGCGTACGGATGTCCGAGCGATAAGATATTTCAAATCTAAGATTCTTACCGTAATGACGAATACCCATATTCATCAGAAAACTTTCTGCTGAGAGCGCAACATCCCGACCTAGGTTACACTCTTTGATCTGATCTTGTATTTTCCCTAATTTCACAATATCAGCTTGTGACTCAACAGTTGCATTCATATCGCGACCATTTGCAATATTGTATACAATACGGGAAAGATAAACTTCTGACATGGTTAATATAATATTTTTCTAATGCGTTGCTCATTCTTGGTCTCCTTTTAAAATCCTTCAGTAATTCCAGTATAAAGTTCAAAGTTGATTTTTTTCTTGCTACTGGATAGGTTTTATATTCTTTATCCATGTAGAAACCTAACTGATCATCAAGTAATGCTGCATCCATTTCAATATGATCATATTTAGTACCTTTAACGTATTTGAATTTAACAAACTCACTTGCTTTGATTGGGATATTGATTTCATCATATTCGAAAGCATAGCCAAGCTGTTTTGGTTCAAGTTCAACATTGATATGAACAACGAGCTGTCCTTCCTCAATATACAAGTTACCACCCGCAGATAGTACTTTAACTGGATCACGTGAATTACGGCATGCGATCTCAAGTCGATTTATCAGTGAACTCGTAAGCAGCGACATGTCTGCTTTATGCGTAATACGAGTACGCTTTTTCACCAGTGTTTGATTGTATTCCATATCTCCTCCTATTAGAGATAAAGTTAAAATGTTTTAATTAAGTACTTAATGAGAACATCTTTATTCTCATAGAAATAATATACACTTGTAGCAATCAATATAAAAAGGCTTACTACTATATAGGAATTTCTGATATACATAGGCAAATATTTATCTATATAGGAGGGAATTGTACTATGAGTAATATCTATGACAATAATAAACCAATCACTCTACTTGCTGCACAGCGTGTTCAGATTGGGAAAGGGGTATTAAACAATACGAAGTTATTAAAGCGTTATAGTAGACTTGATTTGATTGATGTACATGATCACACGAAGAGTGTTTTAATCCGTAAGCTACCAACGATCATCAGAGCAAAGTTTGAGGAAAGTACCCCACCATTTAAATTAGCGTTCACCAATAACGACAATGCACTACGTTGTCACTATATCTGGAATAACCGTGCGTTGGGTTACTTTGGTGTGTTGTTAGATGATGATGGGAATTACATGGTCTCTTATGATACACCAAACGTTACACCTGTTGAGATGTTTAGACCCGATGGGAGTTCGTATACGGTGAACAAGATTACACCAGCTACAAATGGATTTGATATGAACCTAATTCCTAATCTCCCGTTTGGTGTAACCAGTTTCTATTATGACTATACGGCTAAATGGATGATTGCGATTACTAAGCGAGAAGATAACAATCAACTTGAACTTCGTATCCTACCACTTAACGGAAATGATCAAGAAAGAATCCAACAACTTGAAAGACATCTTAATCAACTTATCCAACCTACCGCTTCAGTAACTGATGGCGATGATAAGCGTTATTTAATCGATGTTGAGTTTGCTGATATCTATTCCACAGTCATGCACTATAATCCACCTGTTAACAAGGATGGATTAAATACTTCTTGGAATGCAGGTATCTTTGATAAGATCGCCATGTATGATACCAGAGAAGAAGCGAAGACCAAAGACTAATCAAATGAGACTACTTCGGTAGTCTCTCATTTCTGTTGTCAATTTAAAATCGTTAATATAAAGCGCATAGAGCGATTATTAGATATAGAGATGATAAATTATACCAACCTATAAATAAAATGCATTAGAGAGCTTTTTTTAGAGGCCTTATAATCGATATTTAGATCGAAAAGAAAAAGCGGACAAAAAGAGAGAGAGGATATCGATCGATATCCTCTATACTTTAACCTTAACTTAACAACCAACTAGATATAGGTGTCATCAAATTTGGCATCCTGATACGCTTTCGTATTTTGGATGTTCTTCATGTAGTCACCATAACTCTTTTTGAGGTTGTTGTGGTTTCTGGTAGTTATTACCAGTGTTATTGTAGTTCGGCTTGTTATCGCGTTTCATTTCACTTGGTGGGTTTAATAACTCATGCTGGATCTGGAACCCACATTTTGCACCCACAGTCGCTTTATCGATTAAAGGCTGATTCTCATAACCCATCATGTTGCTATAGAAATCTGCAAAATCTACGTCACCAATGAAATAACCATCTTGATGAAGATTGCCCGCATTATCGAGATACTGTTTTAATTTCTCTTTGATGGTATTTAGTTGTTCTTCTGAGTGAGAAGAGAGACTATAAACATGCGGGATAATTTTCTTACTTTGTTCATTCACGAAAATACGTAAGATGAGCTTACTCATGTAATCATAGAAGTAAGTAGTAAAACCAAACTCGGCTTCTTTCATCGTAGCTGGATCAAAACCATTTTTTTACTTGGCATCACCTGACGCATTTGGAAAGCTTCACCGGTTGCTTTTACTGGTAAGATCTAAAACGTTAACCCTCAGCTGGTTCATAGTGAAGTTCATATCCGTATCCACCTTGAGTGGTTGATAAACGGAAGTGATTAAATAAACGATCGATCACTAAGTAATCTACCTGGATACGACCTTCTTCGACTTTCACTTGGTATTGGGCTTTCTTAGGATTCGTTTCATGTAAGATGCGATCCGCTGCTTTCATCTTATACAACGTACCTTTCTCACCATGGTTGACGATATCTAATAAATCCAAACGACCAAAGCGTTTCATTAACCCACCAACACGGCTAATGGTTTCAGTATCACGGATACGGTGAGGCTTAACAAGGACTAAACCTTTTTCTTTGTTCTCTGACATATCCAAAACTCCTTAACTCAATTCTATTTAAGTATTCGATTCAAAAATAACAAGGGACAATAACACTTCATTACCTACCCTTGTATCGAATATGCGGACATAATCGAGAGATACAAACTACGTATCTCCTTTGGTTCAAAAATAGGGTGACTTGATGACTTCTCTAAACCGACTCACATTAGACTATTCTTACTTTGATACGTGATATCAGGTTTAAGTATCGGTTTTTACGATTTAGGCGATGATAAGACCGCGATACTGACTCTTGCCGTACCTGTCTTGATCATGTCTAGTTTCTTGGCGGCACCTTGACTGACATCAAGGATACGACCATGTTTATAAGGGCCTCTGTCATTGACCTTCAAAACAGCACTTTTCCCATTACTGAGATTGGTGACTTTAATTTTACTTCCAAGGGGTAATGTCTTATGCGCTGCCGTCATGGCATTCATATTAAACACTTCCCCAGTTGCAGTTTTACGTCCATGATGGAAACTTCCATAATAAGACGAGACACCCGTTAAACGGTGCGTGTCTGGATAGGCTTTTGCTTCACTTATTCCTGGTAAGAGAAATAAACTCAACAAGGCTGCATAAATGCACCCATTCGATTTCTTCATACTGGCATACTCCAAGTCTGGATACTTTCAATCTTGGTTTTGCTTTAAGCAGAGTTAAGAAAGTTTAATATCACTACAAGCGTACTAAAGTAAAAAGAAGTTTAGCGTGAAGATTTACATCCATCATCAAGTCATATAGCTTATATACTACACTAAGATAATATAGCCTCGTAGCATCACATAGCCGAGCGGCCACCCATCGCACCGCGAAGCCTCGCCAAGCCAACCGATCCACGACCGCCGCCGGCTCTCAAGTTTCTCTCTTAGGTTTTCTTTTTCTCTCTAAAGAAAAAAAGCAATAAAACATTTCCCAGATAATCCAAATATATAAAAATCATCAAAACGTTTACTTGATACGTTTTTGTTGATTTTATATATTTGATATCATAACCATTGATTTGGTAAATCCTTAGTGTATACTAGGCGGTATATAAACCGCCATAGTAATCTTTCTAAAACTAAAGTAAAAAAAGGATTTACTCAAATAAAGATCATTCCCTGGTAAGATACTTCTTACCAGACAGGAATGAGATAAGCAAGATGTTACTTTGTAACATCTTTCCTTTTTCCTAAAATTAAATTTATTTAATTTTTTTATAAAAAAATAAAAATTCTTAAGGGGAAGGGTAGATAATTTATGTAGTGTAATGAAGATGAGTGTATACGAATCTGAATGAAAACGGAATAAATTATCTGGGTTGAGGGTTCCAATACAGAGAGGAGTGAATGAGTAGTATACGGATTGAGTATAATACGAATGAACGACATCCTTCCACCGAAAATTAAACTATAGTATATAAGGGCGAAGCCCCTATATATAGTGAAAAAAATCGAACAGTAACATATACTACAAAAAAATATAATAATATATTACATTTAACATTACACTTAAGAGATAGAGATAATGGAGAGATGAGAATACCTTATCTCTCTTATTTTTTGTTGTTATATAGAGATAAGATAAAAGAGATACATTGTAAGAGAGTAGTATGATACTAAGAGAGTATACTTACTAGAGAGATTAATCGTAATACCTGAATATAGGAGATAATTAGATACTACACTTATACTAAGATAGAGAGAAAGAGAGTAATAAGTAGAGTAAGTATAATAAAATTCGTATTCGGGAATTTTTTTGGAGAAAAAAGAAAGATGACGTATTGGATAACAGAAGGACCTAATGAGATGGGTGCACAAGCTGGGACGAATGGATATACGGTATTACCAGGTGGTACAATTATGCAATGGGGAAGATTACCAGGTAACCACGATGGAGCATGGCATAATTTTCCGACACCATTTCCTAACGTGTGCTATAATGTGGTGGTTACTCCTCATGATAGTGCGATGAATAACGACTTTGAGAACCCGCATATCGGTGAGATCAGACGAGATATGTTTTGGGCAAAGGGTAAATATGATTGGCAGTTAAATAATGCGACCTTTATCGCATTTGGCCGATAGGATAGAGAAGGATATTGAGTTATGACGTATTGGATAGAAAGTGCGCCGGGGAATCTAGAACCTAAGACAGCAGAGAACGGTTATAGTATACTACCTGGTGGGATGATGATCCAGTGGGGTGGGATACCAAATGAGTATGATGGTGGATGGCATAATTTCCATACTCCTTTCCCAAATGAATGTTTTATGGTGTTAGTCAACCAAGCGGATGTATCAGGTGACTTTGAAAACGTACGGGTCAATAATATCGAACGAACTCGTTTTAGTGCATATGGTAAACATGCTTGGCATGCCAATGGCGGGCAGTATATCGCTATAGGGAGATAAGAGATGACTTATTGGATAACAGAGGCACCCGATACTAGCGATACGCAAGGTGGTGAAAATGGATATAGTATCTTACCAGGTGGTGCTATTATTATTTGGGGGACTTTTACCGGTGATGGTGATAAGGTTTTATTTCACCGTGCTTTTCCGAATAACTGTTTTGCGGTAAACTTCACCGGGACATCAGGTCAACGAGTGAACCCTAAGCTTGCAAGTAAAGATCGTTTTTGGGTTTGTGGTACACCACCGTGAGAGTAGACGAAGTGGTCATAGTAGACGTGCGGTTAACACCGACTATGAAGCAATTCACTACGTTGCGGTGGGTAACTAAGGTTTAAGAGATACATCAAATGATGTATCTCTGCCTTATGTCCCTTACCAATGCCATGTGTCTATAATCAATGAGATAGAATATGAGTTTTAGTAATTTAAAAGAGATCTTCGATCATTACTGTGAGACGGAGATCAATCGTAAGCTACTTGAGAGTTTAATGAAATGGCGTAATCGTTTTTACAGCCGTAATAGTGAACATGTGGGATTTTTCTCTACGGCATCATTTGGGTTATATATCCCGAAATGGATGAGTAGTGATGATGATGTTTGGTTAAATGAGATTTTAGGGATCGACGAGGATGAGGTAGCTGACTTCGTTTATGCGTTACCGACGATCAATAGAGATTTTAAAGTCAGTAGTAATATCTTAAGTATCGGGATGGTGTATTTGATGCATCGTGCCCATACTTCAAAAACTTTAAGTCAAAAAGAACGTGATAATTTAAAGCTTGTGATCATGGAGATCATGGTAGCCCGTTATTTGACCTCTGTGATGAATAATTACTTCTGTCGTGGTAAAACCTCACCTGAGATTAGTACCGAGGTCTATGAGCGTTTAACGCGTCGATTCGATCTTAAAGTAGCCGGTAACTGGAAGAACTGGATCGAAATGAAATCCGAGTTGTTTGTAATTGGTGATGATCAACGTGCTGATGCAAAATATGCGAAGCAAGAAGTATTCGATACTTTTGATGATGAATTGGTAGTACGTAAGCTTAATAGTGTAAAATCTCAGATCAATAAGTCGATCGTAGAGATCAATGCGGTATTTAGACAGGTATTGGATGATCAAGAGAAAGTAATTGCTACCTCAGCATTAAGCATGAGTGTAGATGGATTATACCTTGGTGATTTGGTTAGACAACAAAGTCAGTTCTTACACTACCAAGATAAGATCTTCACCGATGAGAATAGTTTTATCAAAGAAGATCTTTTATACGTGATCGAATCTTCCATACCAACCTTGGTGAAAAGTACATTCCGTGAAACCTTAAGCTTTATGGTACGTAATCAGTTTACACCGAAATGGAAAAATAAAATCTTAGATGCCCGTCATGACGTTATGATCTATAGTCTGGCTTTTAATCCAATCAGAAGGGTTGAAAACCAATGACTTGGTTCAGATCGCTCATCGTTTACGTCAAAACCTGCTATCAGGTAAAGCTAACGATAAGACTTTATTGTCAGTACGTAAATTAGTCGATGGGTTTATCTATGAAGTGAAACCAAAACTAAAAGGTAAATTAGTTTCTTTAGAACGTTCAGCGGTGATGCTGTATATTATCTTACGTACACTTGCGATGAACTATTATAAATCTTAAGAAATAAAAAGTTTATTTTGTTTTTGTACTATTATGTGGAAACGTGATAACTCCTATGGGTCACGTGATCGTGACTTTATCATACGCCCACAGTTTTCTAAAAAGATCAGCTGGGAGTAAGTATTTTCTTACTCCCTTGCTCGATTATATGAAATGAATTTGATTGGCAGATCAGTCAGGTATTCTTGATAAGAAATTGATGATTCAGTTAAGCTATCCATATGGATTCTTCATTGGAATCCTCCTTATGAAAGTTGAAGTTGAAAAATAGAAAGGCCTGATTACCTAGTAAGTACAACGAAAGTGGTTTGTGCTCTGTTTCTCACGTTTTCTTAAGACGTTGTAGACTTTTCTGCCAATCACCCTCTTTGGTTATGGGGTTAAGATATCTTTTGGCCTGTTTGCGTTTGGATCTTTTGCATCCTAGCATATGGCGGTTCTCCATTGTTAATTAATAATATTTCTTTCCCCATAACCAAACCCTTTTCGTTCTGAATGGCGTAGTGTAACTATACGGGTTGATTAGCATCTTTCCCTTAAAATTTATCCTAGCCTTTTACCTCACCATGTTTCATGGTGTTTCCTTGATGATTGTCCTCTGGCTGGAGTGGCTGTTCAGAACGAAACCTAAGTCTACCCTGGTGACAACAATCAATATTATCGACATGTACCATCTATTAATTTGTTCATCTTATCTCACCACTTTTACCTTCTTCGGCAGGTGAGATGAATACTGCGCTCCGTATGGTAATGTTACATTCATCTCACCAGGGTGACGCCTTATCCTATAATAACAATACTACTTGATTAACATTCAAATTCCCTGGGCATCTTTATGATGCCCTTTCTTTTGTCGCTATGGATTTAAATTCTTACTAAGGTAAAAGATAAAATGTTCTAAAGACGGTTACTAGGACAAGAGCTGGTTTCGAATGAAACTTTTATTTGTAAACTAAGTGAAATAGAAGAAATGATTCCTGTTTAATAGTTACATTATACTATAGTCGTGTTTAATCCGTCTTAATCACGCCGTGTAGCGTTATTTAGTTATAACCTATACGATTCATCGTCTGAAGTGAGATCGTCGTCCTATGCTTTGTTATATTGCGTTCTCTGACATCGAGTAGCGAGTTCACGGCCGCAAAAGGATTAGAAGTGTATCTCAAGATCTAGTGATCTTCATTTAAACGATGAGACAACAAAAATAGAGGCATCCCTAGGGATGCCTCTGATTCTGTCCGTTATATTGCTATAACGTATCACTAAGCTTTAGCCAACTGCTACACCCATGGTAGCAGAGCGTTCTTGTTGCGCTTTATCAGTCGCAAAGTTAGCTTTCATCTTAGTGGTATGCTCAGTACGAGCCATTTTGTAGTTTTGTTGCATGATACCAGTGCTATCAGCTGAAGCTAAATCATCGTAAACTTTGATTTCGCCTGCTTTCACGATATCTTCATAGGTGTCACCTAAGTATGCACGGCGGTCTACTGAAGCCATACCGCGGATTTCAAGAGATTGCAAGATGTTATTTGCAAGTACTTTTGTACCGCTGTTAATTTCTTGAAGACAAGTAAATTTAACAGTTACCTCAACAGTCTCGCGACCTGCAGTTTTTATCCATTTCACCCACACGATCACCAGCGTTATCTGGCATCATGTTAGTACACAACCATGCGTTCACTGCATAGGTGCAAGTTGGATCTGGTTCGATGTAGATACAAGTAGCCGCAATGTTTTCAGGCATTAAGCTGTAAGCATTGAATGCAGCTGATTTACGATTGTTGGTTTCGGTGATGTATTTTTGGGTAGTCACCACACCAGGGATTTGAGTAATCGGATCACCCATACCCATCACAATCCAAGTTTCGAAGAATAAACTGATACCACGACCGACAACATCATCCCAAGTATGAGTTGGTTCTGATTTTTCACGGGTAGTACGAGAGAATACATCGAATACCCTCGTTTTGCACCTACGTTAGTTTGAACGTATTCAGCTTTAATAGAAGAATCCAAACCAGAGATTTTCTTAGATTTGTTTTCCATCAATGCTTTAAACGCACGAACCATTGATTTACCGTTATCGTTACCGATGTATTTGAAGAACAAAGGTACTTCTAATACGAAACAGAGAACGTTATTACGGGTGTATGGTGTATTGGCATTCAATACACGGAAGTCGGTACTAAGACCATTCTGACCATCCACGTCAAGACGTGCAACAACATCAGAAACACCGTTAGCAAGACCAACTTTATTTTTAAGAACTGAGTCTTTTGCGGTGAGAACTCGTCCATTACGTAAAGTACCACTAGGCATTTGTCAAGTCCTCCATGCGTTTTGCAACCACGAATGATTTATTCAAGGTACGCATATTTGGACCATATAAATCTACTTTACATGTCCAGCTATAGCCTTGAGCTTGGTCTTTCGTGTCTTTGTAAGTATGCGGAACAACCACAACACGGTCATCATAACGACCACGTACACGGTCACGGATCATGGTGTCAGATAACTCCATGAAATCTTCATCGGTTAGTTTACTGTTACCTGCTAACTCTGCCCATACTTGGAAACAAATATAGTCGATATCGCAGATGATTTGCATTGTGATATCAGAAGTTAAGATAGAAGTATCGTTTTTGTAAACTGTTTTCAGACCAGGGCAGAATACTACACGGTCAGATTTGTTGATGAAGTATGATACACCGTTATCCCAAGAACGAATACGAGATTCAACTGGGATGTAAGCATTAGTTACTTCTTTACCTTCCAATACGTGGTTGTATGGAGGCGCATCATAACCATAACCAGCAAGCATACCACCAGGTTGACCCATGTATTGCGCACGCATACGTGCTACTTCATACGACATAGGAACGTATTTTTTATAACGTGGGTTATTGATTAGTTTCATCGCTTGTGGGATGATTACCGCACGTAATGAGCCTGTACCGAATAGTTCAGATTCTACGTAGTTACGTGCTTTAGAAACAAGGTTTGCACCGATTGATTCTTCTGCATCCACAACTGGTGCTTGGTTAGGGTTGTTGATGAAGTCACAAGTACTCATCGTTAGGTTAGCTTCTTGACGTACACCAAGTACTTTGTAAAGACTTACTTTAGTTTCAGTAGAATAACCTACGTCGTATACTTGACGGAATGGATATTTACCTTGGTCTCTCCAAGTGGTTGGGTGTAATTCGTTACCGGTTGCCATGGTATCAAAGATTTCTTTAACTAATGCGTCAAAGTTTTTATTGTTCATAGTACCATCGCCGCCACCAGTTAACCAGAAGGTTTTACCACTGTCCATAGAGATCGCATCATTGCTATCTAATTCACGTTGTACGTAAATTGCGTTGTAAGGACGGTTGGTGTGGTCACGACCAGTAAAGAAGTTGATAAGATGTTTACCATCTTTAACACCTTCAGTAGTGCTTAACGCAGTATTGTTGGTTTGTGCTTCAACTTTATACATTTCACCTAGAACTTCTTCTAAGTTTTCGCGATATAGATGGAAGCTACCGATATCACCATAGGTTGCTGGTTTGCCGCCACGAGTATCGAAGTCTTGATAACTATCTAAGAAAATTTCTTCGAAGTCGATAGAAGCATTACCTGTATTGATATCAAATGCACCTTCTTTGAATGAACAAAGAACCGCATTACCACCGGTTTGAGTTTTAACAACAACACCATCTGCACGTTCATTTTGACGTGTTAATACTTGGATGTTGTAAAGATAAGCTTTTTGATCTAACAATGTGCTTACTTGCGCATTGGTCAAGCCACCACGTTTGTTAGGTGCACTAAAACGAAGACCGATGTTGTTACCAGATTTACCTTTCCATTGTGCTTTGAATTCAAAGATTGGAGAGATTTTAGATTGACTGGTCGCATCATCACGTACTTGTAATGTACCAGTACGAGTTTCTAATGTACCAAGTTTGCCATCTGATGGCATTGCGATCACGCGCCATCTTGCAAGGATGCCTTCGATTGGTTCTTCAGTACTTAATACGATTTTGTTGTTCGCATCTACTTCGTGTTCACCAGAAACAGTACGAACTGTTTTACGGAACTGAGGTGATTTAACCCATTCGATTGCTAAACAAATACGTGCTTCTGCTGGCATGTCTTTTGGATGAAGACGTTGTACCATCATTGGATTGCCGTATTCTTTAAATAGGTTAGCAAAAGGCGTTGCTAAAGTACCATAAGGGCTCTTTTCATCAAAGATCTCTTCCCCGAATAAAGCGACTGCAGAAGAAGCAGAGCTAATTACTGCATTGAATGGACCTTTACTTGCATAAGTAAATACCACAGGTAAATGCATCGGGATCTCTGGTGCAACGTAAGGAACAGCACGGATGGATTCATCCTTCGTACCCGGATACCAAATCAGCGGGGTACTATTGTGCGGCTCAAATGTAGCCATAACCATAGAGAAACTCCTCTTTATTTATTGGTTACTAATATATTAGTTTTATTATCTCACCCAGTACTAGATGGAGATAACCGTTATTGCTCTTGAGCTATCAAAGTAAAATAAAGTAGGGTGACTAGAATTCCTACAGTTCCCACTATTAATAAACTCCTTAATTAAGAAATTTATGTCGTTTTATACCCCAGACATAAGGGGTCTACCCTCGGTCTTTCGCTTATGAAATGGCTTAAGATCTAGGGTGGGTCGATTTTACGACATATGATACGAACTCTGTAGACTTTTACACCTAGACGTAGGCAGTTAAAAATATGGAGTATGACACTATAAACCACATTTAGCTAAATGAGTATATAAAAGATGAACATGAAAAGTCCTTATGAGACCATGGTTCTGCGTCGATCTAACATTAGTAAACTCGAGCAGAAATTAAAAAGAAATGGTGATCACTAAGCAAGTGAAGTCGATTGACCAAGAAGGGAAATATGATTTCGACACCTATCGTATTTTTAGGTGTAGCAGGTGATGTAGAACTTCCTTATTTCTACCAACCGATTATCATTGAGTTGCCAGAACAAAAACCAACGATTATTGTTGACTTCCGTTTTTATGTAGGTGTAAAATTAGAAAATGATATCATCCATCGTAATAAAACTAATGAAAGTACTAACTTTATTATGGTGTATGCGATCGCAACGGGTGAGTGGATGAAAGATGCGGATTCGTTAATCTTAACGCAAGATTTACCAATTAATACTTATGGTGCATTAGTTGCTGAAACAGTCGCACGTCGTTTAGGTTTAGATCCAGAATCAACATTACGCCTGATGGCAGCATTCCAATTGTTCTATGCAACTCGTACCGTAAAAGATATCCAAAATATTAAACCAGAAGAACTTGCTTCAATTGCAACGATTCTCTCTCGTAAGATGAAAGTGGATATCGGTACACACATGCAGATCGTTGAAATGTTAGATGCTTCTGATCTGAAGGATATCGATTCATTCATGAAGAAAATTCGTGAACTCGCATGGTCACCACGTCTATCTAAATTAAGCGTAGGTGATTTAACAATCATGCTTGCAGGTGGTTGGATCTCTCAAGGTAATCCAAAAGAAACCATGGCAGTAGCGATCGAATATCCACCGGCATGGCTTGCTATTAACTTTACTTGTGCGAAGAATAAGTTCTATCAAAAAAATTACCGTTAGGTCAAATCATGAAACGTTTAGATCGTAATGGTACTCTAGGAACATTCGTAAGTAGTAATACCGCGAAATACTTCGGTCCAGTATACGAATAATTTTATTTAATAAGGAAAACAGAAAACATGGCTGTGATTAGTCCTTATTATCAAGAATATCTTATCCAACATGCCGCTAAGCTTGTCTGGTGTAGCCCTTATGAAGATGAGCAATATATCATCGAGGCTGCCCAGCTTACTGATGACAATGGGGATATTATTGATACCATGGTGTTTGAGCGTTTATTATCGCTCCCTAATAACACCGACCGTTTCCACATGTATATGATCGGTGGGAACTACCCGGATGAGTTTAACTTATCTACCCATAAAGAAAGATGGATACCAATTACAGAATGGTGCTTAGAAGCTGACTTCCTTGTTCGTATTTATAATGATGCGGGTATTTTAGTTCCACTTTGTAATGTCTTCTATTTCCTAGAGGATGATGGTACGATTTTATTTGCGATTCGTGAGGATGGAGATTTAGGAATTAAATTTGGTGTTGAATCGATTTACTTCCATTTCAGAAGTAGTCATTTCTGGAAGATGAATAACCAGACTGAACGTACCAAACGTGTTTACGTGGATAGTCGTATATACAAGAAAGGAACAGATTTAAGTGATATGGTGAGTGCTTATAACGATCGTTATGAGAAAGACTACCACAACCCACTTATTTTTACGAACGGTAGACCATCTAATAAAATCATGGGTAACAACTACGGCGACTATATTGAAATGTCAGATGATGGTTCCGTAACCCATGTTGAATATCACTCAGTAAAATCATTACGTTCATTCCATTCTGATTTGGATAAATGTAATAAGTATTTACTGATGTTAAAACACGTACAAGATAAAAGAAAGATTCATTATCGTGATGATATCGAGATCTTCCCAATCTACGTACCAAGACTTCAAATTGTTAACTACATGAAGATGTATCCAGAAGCCACACTAGCAGATGCAGTCGAACATGCTGAGTTTGAAAAGGGTAACTACTATCACCGTAACCGTGAAGACAGTTTACGTATGGTGACTCACCAAGCTTATTCCTTACCAGTTGACTATCTTCTTTCTTCACTAACTTCGATGCAAGAAAAGATTGATATTGATAACTGGTATTTGAAAGTTGTGGTACATGAATCAGGATTGGATCGTAATCTGATTGCTGAGCGCCATCATGTCATGGAGTTATATCAGCTTGATTACGAAAAACGTTTAGATGCGATGACAGATACCGCATCAAATATCGATGTATGGAAAGCTAGTGAACTTGAGAAATCAGATTACAACTATCTGATGCGTTGCTTTAGACACGAGCTTACAGCTGAACGTGTATTAGATGCTTATGGCTATGACCAAGCTTCATTAGCACTTGCTAACCCTAACGTATCAGTCACCAAAGATCCAAATAAAAACTACTTTCATTATTCCGGTTGGTTTAATGGATGGTTGTACGATTTATGAGTATGATAGAGATGGATTACTTTTAGGTTGGTACTATAGTACTGACACCATGAAGTATTATCCAGTTAATGAAGGGACAATTTACATCGAAGCGATTTCAGGTAAAGGTTCTCATGAGATTTCATTATATAAAGATGTTGGTGTTGGTGACAAGATCAATGTAACGACTAATGCAATCTCGAACTATCGTTTATATCGTATCACGAAAGTACTCGGTTTAAATAACGTGATCACTTATCAAGGTGGTTATCGTGATGTGACGAATGTTACCTCTAACTTTGTACAACGTGATAATGGTTTCTCCTTTACTAATGCTGATCCAGCAAATGTTCGCTATGATGTTATTGGTGATGATAAGTTCCTTTGCCGTGATTTGATCTTAGTGCCTGCTTCGGATGGGGTAGTAGACTTTACTCTAGTTCATGGTGAGAACAATGAGATCTTAGATATTGCACCTGCTAAAATTGCAGTGTGGTTAAATGGAAGAGCGTTAATTGAGAATATCGATTATCGCGTTGATTTCCCTCGTGTGATCATCTTCTCAAAACAGTACCTAAAAGGCATGACTGAGCATAATGAACTTCATATCACTTATCGTGCATTAGGGTTTAGTCGTGACGGCAAATCAATTGATAAACCACGTGAAGTCGGTTATGTGATTGACGGTAAGCTCTCTGTCGATTATCACTATGACTTACATCAAAACCGTATCTCTCGTGTAACAATTGGTGGTGGTATTTATAACCCACATCTCTTGAAGTTCGATGACCAATATGGTGAAGCGAAAGTCAAAGTCCCAGATGGTACACCGTACTCTATTGATGACCACTATATTGCATTACGTGGTTATGCAGGATATCGTCAGATCTATCGTTTCCAAGAATCAGATAGACAAAACAACATTGATATCATCAATTATCTCTCAACCCGACTACAACGTGAGAAATTACCAAAACATGTTGTGGTAAATGGGAAATATGAATTATACTCACCTTTCATGTCTGCAATCATCACGCATGTGTTAGCCAATGAACGTAAATACATTGAGTTCGACTATCACAACAAAGCGAAAGTTGCACGATTGATTAGTAAGTTTAAGTTCTTATTAAATAGTGATCCATGTGTTAAAGGTTACGATGAAGACTTTGCTATCGTTGACCCAAGACCATTTGACCAAGCTCAACCTACTGTAGTACATCATCGTATCTACGCTTTATTTGAGCATATCAATCAAACTTACTTAAATAACAAGGTAAGATTGAATGGTTGGTTTAAGGTAACACGTACTCGTCGAAACGTAACAGAATAAAAGGATAAGATAAGATGGAGTTAAATGAACTCAATCAAGCTACTCCAGACGTCACGTCGATAGACCGCAATGAAAAACGCGGTTGGCGTCAATGGAATATGAACCAGATCTATATGGGTCAAGATTCAAAAAGGATTATACGTACCAAAATGTAGGCGATATCGTTGAAGATATCCGTGGTGGTATTATCCGTTTTAAAGAAGTGGTGAGTGTGGATGAGTCTACACTTATCCCAACTTTTGCAAACCTAACTTTCGCAAAAGAAGATGAAGGTGAGCTTAATCAATTTAGAGGTGTAGGTCCAGGTTATCAATCTGAGACCTGGCGTATCTTCTACGATAAAAGTGTCATTCCGCACACGCTAATGGTTGATGTGAACTTACACCAATACGGCACTGATACGGCCTATATGAAGTTATTCAAAGGTCGTGATACTTCCTCAACAGGTAAAGTGATTTCTCAGTATCGTAATAGCAACTTAGATAACTATTCTGAGAACGTACCACTTGTCACAATCGGTAGTCGTTTTGATGATAGTAATGCAATCAAACGTCCACTTGTTTGTCATACAACTGAACACCTTGAAATCGGTGAAATCATCACTGCAGTAACGTATTCTGCTTCAGGTAAAGCGTGTAGTGAAAATACCTTTATCGTAACGAATGCAGCTAATGTACGTAGTTTAGATGCAGCAACTGCTTATGTAACAGGCATCGAGTTAATCAGTCCGTTTATTTCATCATCCGATGACCGCTTAGTAGAATTCCCATCTAATATCCAACGCGATGGTTTATTTACGATGGCGAGAGTTTACTATAGTGATGGTAGTGATCGTATCCTCTCAATTGATGGTGGTCGTTTCTCTATCTTAGGTTTAGATCATTATATCTCAACCTTACGTGGTGAAACGAACTCATTCGGTTTACGTTATCAATTAGCGGATAATGAATTAGCGTGGAATGCCTCAATTGGTGCGGATCGTCACATCACTGAAATCTATCGTTACCGTACATTAGAGGTAGATGGTAGTTACTCAGTGAACTTAGTAGCTATCCCACGTTGGACGGATGCAACAGCAGGTTACGAATTAGAATACTGGTTATTCAACCTTGATCGTGATATCGTATTAAATGTGACTGATTATATTGAACCAGGTGCGAATACTGAAATGTTTAATGGTAAGAAATTTGGTACCGTGCAGCACATCTCAGTAGCACTCGAGTTATCTAAACTTAATATCGGTTTAAATAGCTATCGTCATGTTCAGAACTTCCAAATCGGTTTATCCGGTAATCCATTGAACTACGATGTTCCTTACTTGATTCAATACCACGTATCACAAACCCCTGGTTATGGTGCAAATACTAAACTTAAAATGTCACGTCGTGAACGTACTGATGAGATTGGTATTAACTTAAATGGTTATTTAGTCTTCCGTTCATTAGATCTTTTCTTAGAAGGAACTTACTATCAAACTAAAACCATTGTTTGATGAGAACGTCGAAGCCAAAGCACCAGTGCCAACACACTTCAGTGTGACCACACCAGATGGTACATCCGTGGAATTTGAAATTGAGAAATGGAACCAAGAAGTGGGTATTCCAAACAACCCTCAATTCCCAATGGTGGAAGGTAGTACATTAACAATCGAATGGTTACGTAAATTATCTCCAACTGAAACGCAACATCTTTCAGTCACACCGATGATCTTACGTTACTAATAAAGGTAATAATAACATGATACTTTATCAAGAAGACTGGTTGCGTTATCCCGGTGCGATAGCGGATTTCCAGACAACGAACACCTCGTTCATTCGATTCTGTAATCTACTGAAAAAGCAAGGGATAAAGAACTGCTTGTTCCCACTAGCACTTTTTGATAAACGTCTCGTTGGGGTCGATCCATTCGACCCCAAATTATCCGCTGAACTTCGTACGGCAGTTATCATTGAGTGTAAACGAAATCCTTGGTATTGGTTACGTGAAGTAGCAAGACTTCCTGCAACTGGTACTGATGGTATCCGAGTACAAGCAAACCGTTCTATTATCGCCATGTGGTGGTGTTTACTGAATTGTTTTTCAACCTATGCGATCCAACCACGTCAGACAGGTAAATCTGTTGGGGCGGACTTGTTCCACGTGTATAACGTGATGGTGTATGGATATAAGACGCAAGGTCTACTGATTACTAAAGATAGACCCTTGGTGGTGAAGAATACGGAACGTCTTAAAGCAATTCGTGGAATGTTGCCTTCTTACATGTGGATTAAAACACGTAAGGATAAAGATATCGAGGATTACATCAACTATGCTCAGGAGATGAATACCCTCAACTTAATCCCTGCTCAGAATGACCCACAATCAGCTATCAACGCAGCCCGTGGTTATACAATCGAACGACTCCATGTGGATGAGATCGCTTTCGTAAAATACAACTGGGTGATGTTACCTGCTGTATCCTCAGCGATGGACGCGGCAATCAACAATGCTAAAGCAGCCGGTATGCTTTACGGAAGACTTTACACTACAACTGCTGGTGATCTATCAACTAAACAAGGTAAATATGCCTACGATTTATTTGTAAGCGGTTGTCCTTGGTCTGAAGGACTTTACGATAAACAAAACCGGGAAGAAGCCCTAAACTTTATTAACTTCCAAACTGGTTTACCTGTTCCATTAGTGAGTATGCAGTTCTCACATCGGATGTTAGGGATTTCCGATGAAGAGTTTTATGCTCGTATCATGTCTGCACCATCTACCGATGAAGATATCAATAAAGATTACTTCTTAATTTGGGGTAAAGGCGGTAAAGATAATATCATCCCTAAAGCGATCTTAGCAGATATGGATAAATCTATCCGTATGGCGAAATACAATGAGATGACTTCAACAGGTTACGTAATCCGTTGGTATATCGAGCAGGAAGAGATTCCTCAGTATATGGCAACGCATAAGTGTATCTTGGGTGTCGATACTTCAGAACAAATTGGTCGAGATAGTACCGCGTTAGTACTGATTAACGTGACTGACTTATCGATTGTGGCTACTGTTTCTATTCGTCAAGGTTCAATCTTAACCTCGGCGAAATGGTTAGCAGAGTTCATGAGTAAATATGAGAATGTTACACTCATCATCGAGAAGAAATCTTCAGCCCAAACATTTATCGATACAATCTTGTTGACATTCACCCATGCGGGCATCAATCCGTTTAAACGTATCTTCAATCGTATCATCGATAACAAGTTACTCAAACCGGATCTTTACATGTTGCTCCAACGTAACAAAATGCCGTCTAAAGATGATATCGAACAATGTCGTCAATACTTTGGTTTTTAATACCTCTGAGAAAAACCCGTACTCATTTATATTCGAAAGTATTGGATGAGGCAGCAAAACAATCTCGTCATGTGATGCGCGATCAATTCTTAGTGAACCAATTGGCGCAACTTAAAGTGGATGACTCAGGACGTGTTGACCACAGTGCAGATGGACACGACGACTCATGTATCGCTTGGTTATTAGCTAACTGGTTACTTCGTTATGGTAAGAATATCGATTTCTACGGAATCGACTCAAGACGTGCTATGATTAATGTAACTCAGGATGGTAAACAACTTTGTGAAGATGATTTCGTTGAATTAGAGCGCATAGAGAAGCTTAAACAGGAAGCTGATGAATTAGTCGAGGAATTCTCTAAAACCTCTCATGCAGCACTTAGAATGCGAATTAGCCAACGTTTAAATGTAATTAATAAACAGCTAGATGGTTATGGTATTGAAACAAGAACTGTTGACTCATTTTGTTCGTAAAGAAGAAGACGATAAACGTATCGATGTACGTAAACGTCGCTTTGGTATGATGACAGGTGTAGTCCGTTCTCCATACGGAAACCGTTAACTATTTTATGTATAAATTGCATTATACAACGTTCAGTTTATTGATGAGACATTGAACACCTTTTTGTAAATTTTTGTTAGTTGTTACAAAGTGAGGCATCTTCGGATGCCTCTACTTCTGTCCAAAAAAGAAATGGACAAAATAAGAGGCTACCGAAGTAGCCTCTTTACTATTACCAGATTATTCCACCCCAGCTGATCATGATGCGATTACCATCAATGATCTCGAATTCATAACCAGCCTGTCTAAAGATACCAATGTAAGTGCGGATTGGTAATTAGACATGGTAGTAATCCAGAGTTACGAAAAGAACTTGATAACTCAGCGGCACCAACTATAACGTTATCGTAGGTACCCGCATTCTTTTTAATTTTATCTGCGATATAACGCAATGCATGTTCGATTCTGAGTTTAGTCTGCTCCTGAATCACATCGCAACGTCTTGGTAGAATTGTTTCGAGTTCATCTACCCCTGCTACTTTCAATCCAAATTTATCCATTGTTCACCTCTTTAACTATAAAATGAAAGTTTTTTTATTTCACCGCCAGTAAGTTCGTCATGTTCCATTGCAAGTTTGACTAGCTCCTCTGCTGTGTGGTCCCCATCTACTTCCGCGACTGAAACACGGAAAAATATCTCATCCGTAAATTTCTGAGCACCTGATCCCATAACGATAGCAAGTTTATCGTTATTTGGATAATAACACCCATAACAACACTCATTATTGAATCTATTAACACTCCAAGTATAACACCCATTCTTGGTAATGAACATTAATTCAATTATAAGATCCGCTGCTTCTTCTTCGGATATAATACCATCCTCAGCATTCCACATGTTTCTGACGTTATAACGATACCAGAACTCATCGATATTTTGGCGTGTACCATCCAACCAATGTTTAAGGTCGGCAAAGGATAGCATATCACCTACACCAGCGATGGCAACAACTTCGTTATCTACGTCTTCTTCATGTAAACGAAATTGTTGTTCTTTATTTAAAACGATAAATTTACCATCCTGATGAAGACTCATTAAATCACCGCCGATAAGATCAAGTGTTCGTAATAGAATACCACGATCTATCTCGTCTGTTTCTGGGTCATCTAACATTTCACTGATGATACCTTCAGCTTTCGCTAGATTCTCCTGGTTGATGGTTAGTTTAGTGTCGGTAGCAAGTGTACCATTTTTATAAACGATTGTAGTCACGTTAAACCTCCCATTAGATTCTTACAGCGATGGTTAATATAATGTAGTAGTGGTGGCTCCATTCGCCAACCACTACTATCATGGATCTACCAGCCGTATAGCTGGCGGAATACATTGTCAGCTAGTTTGTACTCACACCAACAACGTTGATATTCGAATTCCGAGAAATCACCCATGCATAGCGCATTGATGCATTTTTTTCGGTACTCTTGAACCAGTTCGAATAGAGGTGATCTGGACCAAGTGCTCGAATAAACGTTATGAGTACAAATGGTCGATTGAAATCGACCATAGTTAACTCCTTAACGGGATATTAATGATAAGAGGGTTACCATTAGGTAACCCTCCACCCTATGTCACGGCTTCAGTTTGATGAATGATTCCCTTTGTAAGATAGCAAGATTCACACCCACTATCTCAAAATAATAATATATACTTATAAATTTGATAGAACAACAAAAATAAGAGGCTACTTCGGTAGCCTCATCATTTTAAATTAATAAGCTTTAAGCTTTCACTGAAGTACGGACAGGACCTGTTGTCATGTTCTCAGTCATCTTTTGCTTTGGATTGGTCGGAGAGTTCTGATTACGTTCAGATTCCTCACGCTGTCTTGGTGTCATATTACTATCACCATTTACCGCACCACCATTCGCTTGGATTGCTTGTAACACCTGAACTAACGTATCGTTGTTGATACCCTGAAGTTCTACTTGTTGTTTAAGTAGATTTGTCATGAGTTTATTGCCTTCTACAGAGCCCTCTACGAAGGCTTGTTTAAGACTACTTACAATATTATCAGATGGACTTGAAATCGCAGGAGCGCTTGATGTAGGCGCCATATTGAACGTATCTGTTCCAGTTGGTTGAGCTGTACTATCACCAGCCGCCATACTACCATCTACTGGAGGTACTGAAGTACCCGTAGTATTAGGTGTACCCATTTGCGAACGTAACGCATTTAACTCAGGTGCGATACTACTTCCCATGCTTGGTATTGTAGAAGTATCATTACCTAATTGTTGTGCGACATCCGCAGCAGGATTTGCTGGTGCGAGTTGTGTACTACCTTGACCTGTTACAGCCGCTAAAGCAGATTCACTACTATTACCACCTTTCTCAACGCTTGGGCCACGTGTATCGGCACGAGCATCATTTCCATTGTTATAAACATTCATATCCCCTTTATATTCAGGAATATCATAAACAGGTTGAACACCCGTTGGTAAAATATAACCTACCACGTCATTAGTTGGGAATCCTGATACTTTAACCATGTTACCTTGGTTACCACCAAGTACCGCTAACTTACCTGATTTCATCCCTACTACGAAACCAACGTGACCGCCGCCTGTTTTCCATTTGAATACAACGAGCGCACCATAAACCGGTTTATTGAAACGTTGACCACCTTTCCAATCTAACCAAGATTGAGATGAAGCACTATTCGTACCACGCATACCTGCTTGAGTAATAACCCAGTTAGCAAACGCACTACACCAAGGCAATTCATCGGTTACCCCTTTCATGTTGCAAGTTGCAAAGTATTCAAGAATACGTGGGTTATGAGCAGAACCAGATTGTTCTTTCACACCGATCTCTTTACTTGCAATCTGAATCCATTTATATTCAGCAGGAGAAACACTCGTACTATTAACTGGACCACTCAATGAAGTTGGGATCGCTTGGTTAATTTGTTGAGTTTGTCCAGGTTGAGTTTGTAATGGTGCATAACTTTGACCATTACCACCTGTACTATTTACGTTCTCATATTGAGCAGGGTTAAAGACTTTACCACCTAAGATACTATCTTCATACTGAGCTGGATTGAAGTTAGCTGAAGCAGTTTTCGTACCAACAGCAGGGATTTGCATATTCAATACTGAACTTGCAATATTTGCACCGGTTTGTGCACCTGCGATACCAGGAACATTATTGGTTACTGTTGCACCAGTATCACCTTTATTGATAGTAATTGTTCCGTCTTCAGAAGTATTACCTGTGATGCCAGCACCTTGACCATACTTACTCATATTCGCAAGATGTTTCTTATAGGCTGACATCCGTTTACCCATGCCTTCACCGATCTTCGTACTACCTACGATACCAGCAACCATGCCATTGAAATCTTTTCGATACAATCCACGGTCTTTAGCATAAGCGTGTGCTACCGCAACTGCAATCTTCGGATCATTCATTAAATCAGGGTTTGCAATCACTTCAGGGTGACCTGCAAGTTTCGCATACTTGACGTAGTTGTCTTTACCCGTAATCTGAACCAAACCACGACCACGATACATGTAACCTTCCGTTGGTCCATTACCCATTCTACCGCCGTAGAATAAGTTACCTAGGATTTGCTGACGGTTAGGATCTTTCTCAATCGCTGCGATTTGCGCATCAGTCATACCAGCCAGTTTATTACGTACTGAGACGTAACCTTGCCAACCTTCCGCACCTCGTTTGATCTTCAGTAAGTTCTCCGTAGAGTACTTCATGTTTTTCAGATTGAGGTTTAAGTTGAGACTCTGCTTCCATCATACCTAAGTACATGGCGATATGGTTATCATCGATACCATCGGCATGAGCCAGTTTGACGTACTCATCGATGATCTCTTGCTGAGACGCTGAAGGTGGTTTATAACCACTATCTTGGTAAGTACCTGCCATATCCGCATAAGAAGGCGTAGAAGCACCACCTTCCTCTAAAGGCGCACCATTATTGGTATAACCCGCAACACTGTCATTTCTTACTGCGGTATTATCAGCAGCCATAATCGAAGAATCGATATATTGACCACGACCACTTCCAGTATCTTGTTGGAAAGCAGCTTTAACTTCTTCACGACGTTTCTCTTCATCAGCCATGTATTTCTGCCATTTTCTCTTGGAGAGCTTTCTTCTTCTCTTCAGATAAAGGCATTTCATAAAACTTAGATTCTTTCTCTGCTTTGATGTTCTCATAGAACTCTTTCATCGCATCAGGGCTATTATTAATTGCCACACCTGCAAAGATGATACGACCCGTGTCATTAACTTTATCAGATTCATTCTTGATAATATCAACAACTGGTTTACTCATTAAGAAGTTAGCGAGTGGCATCTGTTCTGCAACCGCAATCTTATCAAGGTCTTTTGCATTCTTACCACGGAAATCTTTAATGTCTCTCCAAGCAGTCGCAAGTAAACCAAAAATAGATCGCTTTTAGAAACGATGTTTAAACCATTCTACCCAAATCTTAAAGTTGTTTTTCATCTTGTTCTTTGAAACCAAACTTAACAGCAAATAAAGACCAGACTTTCTTAAGTCCATCTTCACCAGAAGACCAAGTCACACTACCCTGAGCACCATCACGTGATTCAGAACGCATGTGGTTTTCTCGAACTTCTTTTTCAAGCTCAAGAATGACTTCCATGTGGTTACGACTAAAGTAGTCGTTTGTATTATAAAGTAAACCATAAGCAATGAATCGCATCGCTTGTAGATTACTTACACGGTTATCTTTCAATCCGTATTGTTCAACTGCTTCGATATATGGTACTTCAATTTCTGCACCATCACCAACTTTAATCTTAACCTTCGTATCTGCATTACCTGCAACCACGACGTTGTCTTTATCTTGACCATTGATCGAGATATTACCACTTTCAACATCCGCTTTATATTGCTCACGTTGAGCAATCAGCTTATCGCGATTTGCAAAGAGATCTTCATAAAAGAAACCATTTCCGGTTCCATCTTTCTTGTTATCGTCAAGATCCTCAACGATATCTTTCTCATCTTCACGGGAATGCTTCCGTTACACGAACAGCATAATAACGAACTTGATCGTAACCTACGCCACCTTCTTCATAATCACTGAATGGTAATGCAGTATAGCTATAGATATCAGGTACACCAGGATTTTTATCCTTGTCTAAGAATGACATGCGGACGAATGAAGGTTTATAACCATCATCTAACCCTTCGAGATTATAAAGTTCACGACCATTGTCACCTTTAAACCATTGCTTGATGTTACTCCACGTTCCATGCTCCGCTTGCGACATCATTGCAAATAATGCTTCTTTATGACGTTTATAAACTGGATAGAAACGTTGTTTATACCACATGGTAAAACGTGGTAATTGTTCATCTTGCATTTGTTGTTGAGTTAATGGACCTTGTGCCTCTTCATTCCAGAAGAATGCCGCCCATTTATTCATGTCGATTTCTTTCTCTTGGAGATAACCTGTTGATGGGTCAACCACAAGTTCATTATCCATCTCTTTCTCAAAAGCAAGGATAATGTTAGAACGACCAACATCATTGTTAGGATGGATACCATAACCCGCTAAACGATACTCATCCATTTCTTGGAAGTTATCGCGATAGTACTGCCAGAGTTTATAGCCAAACCAACCTACAGCTGTAATACCAAGTAATGCCCAACCAGTAGGTGTACCCAGTAATGCAGCACCAGCACGTAGTGCACTGTTAGCAACAAATTTACCTGCCGCTAAACCAGCACGTCCTACAAGTTTACCACCTGCATGAACCACTTTGCCTGCAGCTGCACCTAAGCCAGTACCTTTACCTGTTAGTGCACCTTTAATAAAGCCACCAACACCACCCACGACTTTAAGTACACCATTTAGTGCACCACCAATCCATTGGAGTGGTTTAAGTAAGATACTACCAATCGCCGCAGGTGCACCTTTGATCGCAGCAAGAATCATCGGAATAAACATGCCAAGTTTAGACAAGAATCCTTGTCCTGCATCTTCCTGCGATCCTTTACGACCAAAGAGCTTACTCATCATACCACGTCTTGAATCTTTATTACCGTATTGCATGACACGGTCCATCCAAGAACCTTTGCGGCGTTTACCTGTAAAGCGGTCGATGATTCCTGTACCGAAACCCTTAAGACCATCTAACGATAATCTTGATTTACGTTTCTCAGCTTTCTCAGCACGTGCTCTTTCGCGTTCTTCTTTCTTCGCTTTAGCTCTCTCAGCTTTTTCGTTTAGATAATCTTGAATACCATCTTTAACGTTAAATCCTTCACCCATTCGTCTGGCTTTATCCGCCATCCAACCAGCAAAGTTTTTCGCATTACCAAAACGTTTCTTAAGTGATTCAGCACGTTTCTTCGCATCTTTAACAATATCACCAGTTGTTGCCTGGCTGATACTATCAGATGCAATATCCTTCATGTGATGGTCAGGTTGACCACCAAACTTCCAGACTAATAATTCATAGATCCGTTTAGTCCATTTGGTATTAAAAGTGATACCTTCACCCCAACCACCAAATACACCACCGAATAAACTTTTGAATTTATTACCAAGTGACCCTAAGAAATCAATTCCACCTTTAAGCATTTGCTTACCGAATTGGAATGGTTTTACGATAACGTTACTAATGAGGTTATCAAGGACATCTTTATAAGGCTTACCATCTTTATCAAATAAACCCTGATTGCGCATTTCAGATAATGATAAGATCACATTCCCATCATGGTCGACTACGTCATTAACAATATCACGAACTTGTCTTAATGGTTTTCCATTACAGAAATAAACACCATTGATTAATTGGTTAGCAGTAATACGTGGCGAACGTTCATCTCCAACGTAAACATCTTTAACCAATGCATCCGTAATACGGTTAAGCACTTTGCGACCGAAATCTTTCGCACGATTTAATTGAGAACTGATATTAAGGTTAGATGAGATCTGGTTGATCTTATCTTGCATCCAAGAACGGATATTGGCACCAAGACCTTTGATCTTATTGATGTCAAATTTATTCCCTGCTTTATCAACTGCATTTTGTAGTTCTTCTACAGTTGCAACGATAACTGGTTTGCCGTCTTCACCCATCTTACAGAGGTGACCTTTAAGTTCACTGAAACTACGAATCACTTTACCGTTGATATCGCAGTATTTACCTAATGCTAAATCACGTGCTTTAACTAATGGCTCTTTAAGATTATCGGGTGAATATAAATCAAATTTAAGTAAGACGCTTTCTTTTATTTCCTTCCTTTATTAAATAAAGGATTAAGGACTTTACTTTTTACTGCACCGACAAATTTATTCGTGCTGTCTTTTGCTTTCTGATAAAGATCCATGGCTTTTACGCTGAATAAAGTCACGACCATCCTGAGTGTAACGTTTTAATTTCTTCCAGTTGATAAGACTATCAGTCATCTCAGAAGAATTAATATCACGACCCTTTATCATCACTGATACTTCCACTACCCACACCCATATCAATGATATTTCGATTGATGCGAGCAAGACTATTTAAAATAGCCGAGGTTTGGATATTAATAGAAGCATCTAAAGTCTGCCAGCTAACGCGTCCACTATCTTCTTCGCTATCTGGCGTTTGATTACCTTGAGCGCGCGAACGCAAGGCACTAACATCTTGAGCAATTTGTTCAAGGTAACGAGTATTGTCGCGAATGGCAGATAAATAATCAGCATTAGGACTAATAGGACTACCAGTACCAGTAACTCAGATAGATACGGAGCTGACGTGCCGCGTCTTTCATTTGTTGTTCCTTTTGTTCTTCTTCTAAATCCACCAACAGGAATTGCACCTTGAGCGGATACGTCATTTTTGATGTATTGGTTATAATCACCACTTAGAAGAATATCGTAAAGTTTATCAGTATCAATCGAATGCGAATCTTTTCCATCACCCGCAACGATACCCATGGCTTTCAGTGTATCGGTATTAACTAAACCTTGTCTTGCTAGATCTTTAACATGATCTACGAAGTTTGGAATATCCCCACGTAGACGATCGAATCGACGATAAAGATAAAGATTGTTATCAGATGACTCTTTATCATCTAATGCAATTTTACCATTCTCGTTGAATTTAACCTGACTGCCGATACCTTTACGAAGTTCATTCAAACCACGGTAAGATAAACCTTTCACTAATTTATCATCGTCTTTCATGAAACGATGTAAATCCATGCCTTCGCCATTACGGATACTTTCAACTAGGTTTTTGCGAAGTTGTAATTTATCTTCACTGGTAAGATCTTTACCACCTAGTTTCTCAACGAAGCTATCAAGGTTACCATTTAAGACATCGCCGTTACGTTTAAATAAAGTATCAGCTAAATCTTTCGTATGGCGACTACTACTTACGAAGGTATCCCGTTCATTACTAAAGAGTAATAGATCAGGCATGTGACCAGTACGAATCCCTTCACTACTTTGTAAGATACGTGCTAAATAACCCGGAATAATTTCCGTGATTGATTTATGCGCATAATTATCAAAGGCTCTTGGATCATGAAGATTCTTAGAGGTATGCCAATTTATAGCACCAACTTTAGTATCACGTTGTACGATCTGATCTAAATCAGCCGCATCCCTAAACCAGTTTAATCCTTTTTCAACTAAACCGAGTTTACCATCTTCACCAGCTTGGATACCATTTCGATAGAAGTTGTTGAGTACATCACCAATTGTCTCGTTGATGTTACCGGCTTTCGCAGCCGCACCAGCGATGGTTTTTATTCTTCATCGCAAAGGGTACCAAGACGCATCCCCATACTACCGAAGAACTTACTTCCTATCCCTTCAGCAATACTCTGCATGAGCTGCTGACGGATCAGTTCTTTCTGGTCACCAGAAACAGCACCACCTGTAAGCGCCGCCATCTCCCGTTCCATTTCTGTGGCTTGACCTTTGCATATCCATGATGGTAGTTAAACCACCCATCAGTTCCTGCAATGGATCAACAAGCATGTCGTTGGCTTTATTAGAAAGATGTTTGATCGTCTTACCAATTAGCTTATTACCACGTAATTTATCACGTAAGGTATTCTGACTCCAACCAAAGAAACGTCTTAATGAAATATCTTTTAAGACTTCTTTATCGGTTTGTTTTGCTAAATCAGGTAAAGCCGTATTCTTAACGATTGACTGTAATTGGTTTAGTGCATTCTGACTAAACTCACTGAATCCTTTTAATAAGGTTGCTTGTACGTTGTATTGGCGTAGAGAAACACGAAGCATCTCTTTTTGCCAACCAAGGTTAATCCCTTCCTGATAGTTTACTAATCAGGTTAACTGATTAACCACCTGATTAGTACTATTTAATTGATCAGTTTGGGTTTTGTAGCCTGAGCGACCTGCATGACTTGTTGTTCTTGTCTTGCTTGTCCCTCAGCTTGTTGTTGCTGTTGGAATACACCAAGGATTGTTTTCTCAATCCCGAGGTTTGCGATCTCTTCTTGTGAAGGACCTCTACTACCACCACCATCTTCTTTTTAGTTTACTTTCCAGCCACTTGTTCATCCCTTCTGGAATGGCATTACCAAGTGTACGACGAAAATGCTTCCGCACTTCGTTTAAACTCTTTATTGAAGGTGCCAGCTTTTGCATGGTTTTATCGTATTCATTTTGAACCGAATAGACCGTATCACCAATCAGATCTGCAGTATCTTTGAATTCTCTTGGTGCCGCATTCTTCAATAAGAGTCGCATGGAATTTTTTCACTAAAGACGGCTTTCTTCACCCCTTCTGCTACATTGGCAGCATCTTTAACGATGGGCTTCTATCATCTTTGACTTTTTCAGTCGGTTCGAAGCTTAGATCAAAACTATCCAGATCTAAGTCATCATCTGAAATCCAAATCAAGATCGTCTTTTTGGCCATAACAAAAACTCCTTTATTAAGGCTTATTTATATAACGAATAAGTTAACATTTTACCGTATTTACTTAGGCAAAATGTCGAAAACATAGCCTGCAACCTATGTCCACATATTAGGCAACTCGTATTGGGCACTAAACTTTTTAACGTTAAAAAATTTAAAACACTTAGATGTAAAAGGAATAAAGGTGAGTTATGACAACACCCATTAAACCTTTTGATGTCCAACTCTTAATCCCGACAAAAGAACGTCTAGCACGTGTTCCACGTATTACCTCGACGGAGATATACGATGGTACCAGTGAAGACTTCAATCCTGGAGGACTTTATAGCCAAATCTTATTTGGTCAAGTCGGTTCCCAGAATCGAGATTATACGTTTGGATATATCAAACTTAACACGGAGTTGATCCACCCAACGGTAAGACGTTGGATCAAACAACTCAAGCGTTATTATGAGAGCATCTGGCGTGGCGAAGCATTTGCTATTTGGAACCCTAAGACAGGTGAGTTTGATCCTGCCGATTTAGGTGACGATGATGCAGATACAGGATACCACTTCTTTCTCTCATATTAATGAGCTGAAGTTTAAACGCAATACCTCAGCCAGACGCAATCAAATGATCGATGCATACGAGAAATACCGTGGTCAACTAACTCTGGTTAATCACCTCGTATTACCCGCAGGTCTTCGTGATCTGCAAGTAGCGCAAAACGGTCGTACAACTGAAGATGAATCTAATGACTATTATCGTCGTTTACTTCGTCTTGCAAACAGTTTAGAAAATAGCCCACTTCAAGGTGCGGAGATCAACAACGTTCGTCTTAACATGCAGATGATCGTAGATGACCTTTACGATTACTTCCTTTCATTATTGGATGGGAAGAAAGGTTTCTTACAATCACGCTTTGGTGCACGTAATCTCTTCTTAGGTACGCGTAACGTTATCTCATCAATGGACATGGGTGCGGATATCTTAGGTGACCCTTCAGCCCCAACGGTGGATACAATCCTCATTGGTTTATTCCAATGTTTAAAAGGAAGTATTCCGCATGTCGTTTATCTAATGAGAAATGATCGTCTTTATACCACGTCATTCCCATCAAGAGATGGTGATGCTTATCTTGTTCACCCAACCCGTTTAACTCGTACTAATGTACAGTTAGATGATATCGCAATCGATAGATGGGTAACAATAGAAGGTAATGAAGCAACCATCGATGCGTTCAGTAAAGATAGTTTCAAGACAAGACCAATTATGATCAATGGTCATTATCTTGGGTTGATTTATCAAGATAATGAAAAATACCAGATCTTATCTGATATTACCGAGTTACCAAATGGTTGGGATAAAGATAAAGTAAGACCGATCACCTATATTGAGTGGTTATACTTAATCAGCCATAAAGCACTTAATGAGAAGAAAGTCGAAATGACACGTTACCCAGTTACTGGGGACGGTTCTTCTTATATTGGTAATGTTTACGTCAAAACTACAACACCATCGATCCGTCTTGAGAAATATGAAGATGGTCAACCAACAGGTGAGTTTGCACTTGAATACCCAGTTCTAAACGGAAGCTTCTTCCAAACGATGTCTCCTCATGGATCACGTCTACCGGAACTTGGAGCCGATTTCGATGGGGACAAGATGAGTGCTAACTTCGTCCACAGTAAAGATGCAATCGAAGAGATTAATAGAAATGCCGGTAAACGGATCTCCGTGATTCGTGCAACTGGTAAACTGGCTTATGATATCGAAAATGATATCGTAACTCGAGCATCTTTAGGTTTAACCGCACCACCACGTGGTTACCGTTCAAAACGAGGTGAGTAATGGAAAAATATAGATAAAAGACCAACTGATCCTGTCGTTAGAGGCAAGATATCCACAGGTCTATCGTCAGCAAGGTATCCGTTACTTTGTTAAGATGGAAGATCCAAAAGTTCATCGTGTAGCAGATCTACAGGAGATCGATCTTTCCATCCTGCATTATTTCTATCCGAATATGAAGGAGAGTTTTGGTATTTCACCAGAATCGCCTTTTGTTAAGAATAGAAAGAAAGCACAAGTTTCCTTCCACCATACAGATTACGCAGGGGCGATTGCAGGGCCATATAAAAGAAAATCTTTAACTATCGACTTGCAATCAAAGCCTACCACAAAAAGAATCCAGGTATCTTCTGGGCAAGAAATGAACGTAAGTTCTTTTCTTTCAGAGAAAGACGCCCATGGAATATGATTGTGGACTACTCGTTGATGGGTAGACGATTTGAGTTTAGATATAATCCAAGACGTCATCTGTTTGAGTTCGAAGCGAAATATAAGGGATATTTAAATGGGATTAGTTATTATACTAAACAAACTAATCGCCATCAGTTAATGATGTTCCATGTCCCTGAACAATTACCAAAAGTACCAGAATTAAAACGTGCTGTTATCGAAATGAAGCGATCTTACTTTAAGATCTTCGATAGTTATGAAAAACTAGCACTCCTTGATTTCTGGAAATGGTTAGATCCTTATACAAGGTCAAAATCCCTCTTCGCTCAGTATATCCAAGAAAAAGATTTAGATCTGATCGACTTACTTTGTTTATATGGCAATACAGTGGTCCTACTTAATTTAGGATTGCTGGATAGATGGGTAACCGGAAAAGAGTCATTAGGTGAAGATGAGGAAGATAATGAATCACCAGAAGATTTAGTCGAAGGTGAAGAGTTAAATATCACTCAATCTACTGCCAGACGTTTCCAAAAGCGTTTCCTCCGTTTCTTAGCAAAAATCGTTGAGAAGGATAAACTCGCAAACAGTTTCATTCCGCATCCATTAGAGATCGATGAGAAGGAGACTAAGGATATCCAAGTTATCTATGATAGCAATACGGAAGAAACATTAAAAGATGATGACTTCCAAGATCCGGAAGTCCTAGAAGATAAAGGTGATGATACAGTTCTGATCCCACCTGATATCGTAGAGGAGAAACAGTCTGAATCTACGCAAACAAGAACAGAAGCAGAAATTAAAAGCGTTATTAGCGTCAACCAACAGCCGCACGCTGGAGGAACACCAGGCGAAGCTCAGACAATTGTCAAAGCTAACCTCAGTGACCTTAATACCGTTACTTCTGCTCTTAGCCCTGCTCATCCTGATCCTGTTCGACAGCCTGCAGTAATTAAAGATAACTACACGCCTGTTGACGTAAACCAATTAGTGGGTATTCAAACTCAGATCCCTGAGAAGGAGCTCATCACAAAACCGGTTTCATCATTGGTTGATCACAGTGCTAAGAAACAAGTCACCCAGTATACAGAAGAACTTGGTTTAACCAAGAAACAAAACGATTTCTGGGAAAAAGCAGCCGAAACGTATAAAACATTGAAATCACCTGTTAAAGGGAAAACCTTAGGTGAGTTTATCAATGAGAAAAGAGATATCACCCTAAACCAAGAAGATGCAGAAATTCCTGATATCCCAATGGTAACGGATAAGTCTTTACTTAAATCAACGATCATGAATATGCAACGTGATTACATTAAGAAAGATTTAAAACGTGATATCGCCCGTAATATCGTTGCGATGCAAAAGACAGGCGTATTAGTGAGCAACTATGAAGTGGAAGATACTTCAAACCTTGCTTCTGATACGGAGACTCACGTAATCCAGTTTACCCTGTTGGAGTTCGCCTTCTACGGTAAGACTGAAATTACCGAAAGTCCATGAAGACGGTACGATCAGACAAGGTGGCGTAAGAACCTATCTTCGTTCTCAACGTCGAGATCGTGTTATCCGTAAGATTGACAGTGATCGTGTTGCATTAACCACCTACTACGGAAAACTTTTTCTTAAATCGGTCAGATAAGAAGAAATACAACTTAGACAACTGGGTATTATCTCAAGTTGATCGTTTAATTAGTGAAAAAATCTATACGGATATTCAGTACGGTGCAGTAAGAAGTGATATTAAGGATCTTCCTCGTATCATTCAAGCACTCATGTCTCGTTACCGTGGTTTCCACCATAAGAAACTTTATTATACAATCGACTTTACGAAGATCACCCAGGATAAGAATGGTATCTTATCATTTGGTAAACATGTTCAGTATAATCCAAAAGACGATACTTGGTTGGTGAAAAATAAACCAACTGATGTCAATGAAGTCTTCTCGATGGATTTACTTGAAGCACCAGATGAATACGCTGAAGTGAAAATCTTAGGTGTATTGATGCCAGTCGGTTTCATCCTAGCACGCGAACTCGGTTTCGCACGTCTAGTTGAAATGTTAAGATTACCTGTTGAGAAATATGAAGCGGGTAAACAAATCGAACGTAACAGTAAGCAACTGATTATTCGATTTGCTGATGAGAAATGGGTATTTGATAAATCAATCATGTCCACTCGTGATAAGTTACTTATCTCAGGGATGAACTACTATGCACGTTATTTAAAACAATACAGTGCACTTGATTTTGATACTAAAGAAGTATACGGTGCTATTCTACATGAAGATGGTGTTGCAGTGAGATATGAACGAGAGTTAGATCTTATCCAAGACTTATTCATTGATGATAGTTCTCGTGAGATGCTTGAGTACATGAAAGAACCAACTGAAATGGTTCCACTCTATATCCGAGCAGTAGAGCTTCTTTCGACTTCTCATTACGTTGATGAGATCAATATGGATGACATGGTAATCAAAGGATACGAACGTATTGCAGGTGCAGTATACTCGACCTTCGTAAATCACATGCGTCTGTTTAAATCCAAACCGATCACCACCAAACGTCGTTTTGATATGCCACCAAATGATGTCATGATCATGCTTTCCAAAGATCCATCTATGGAGATCATCGATGATATCAACCCGATCCAAAATGTGAAAGAAAAAGAAAACGTCACATTTACAGGTGAGGGTGGTCGCTCTAAACGATCTATGGTAAAACGTACTCGTACGTATAGCGATAGTGATATGGGTGTGATCTCAGAAGCATCAGTAGATAGCTCAGATATCGGTATCACGACATTCTTATCTGCTAACCCAAGATTTGATACTAAACTTGGTACAGCGGGTAAACACAAAGGCTGGCCAGAAGATGGATGCTCCGCAACTCTTCTCTACGCCAGTATTACTATCTCCATTCACAACACACGACGATCTTTTGGTTGTCGTTAAACCTTTCTAACTCAGGGAAACTATCTAGTCTTCTCTTTTACTAAGCTTATCCTAGTAATAGGTAAGTGGCTAAGCTAATCACTTAGGTATAGTAACAAGAAAGAGAAGTATATAACAAGGATACAATCCTGATCCAAGCTTCCTACTTTATTATCTATAAAGGGAAGAAGGAGCAGAGACTATCGAAAGTATAGTTTAGATATAAGCAATATATCTAAATGAATAAACGAGTAGAGTAGGGAACGTATAAACACAAGTACCGAAACGGAAGGGCCTAGTTTATAAATTAGGTAAGATATAGTCCACAACCTCTTACATTATAACCTAATTGTTATTTTGTATATGAACAAACAAATTAAATTACTTGGTTTTTATTTACCATCATAGTACTTGTAAGTAAAACCGTCAGGGTAAAACCTTCTTGCCGGCTTCTTTATTAATGAGTCGCCAGTGTAAGGTCGTTGGTAATATACCAGCAAATGCTGCAGCATAACTTGATTTAACGAAGTGGTGCTGTTTACCAGTCTTACTATCAGTAATCGTTACTGGGCTAAATCCACCATTCTTGAGCAGATCAAGATAAGGATCTACGACTTCACGCCACGGGATGTTATCATCATCACGTTTGAACTGTAGCAAATCCTCACTGAGTGGTTGGTTTGGATCGTTAATGTAATTACTGATAACGGATTTGGATACCTTATAATAAACAGCAGCATCGTTACTGATAGGGAAACGCTTGATCTCACCAGTGCTATGGTCCTTTACAAGTACAGGTATATCCACCCCGTACTTAAGGCTGATGTTACATTTATCCCATGGTGTTGGATCATCAGCAAAATCGATACTGGTAACCATCAGGATAGACACGGCTCGCCGCGAATTTACATCTTGCAGCTACAGTGGAATAATGCAAGCCAAGCGCAATGGAAGCTTCTCCAAGACTATTGTATTTCGTAACTTCACCTGTTCTGTAATTACGAACCTCAATAGCAACGCAGCTGTTATCCCTCAGACCAAGCCTGAATGAACGAAGTACGTTCTCAGATGGAGTAACCCACTCCAGGTTATCAAGAGCGTTATTGAATCTATTTCCATCAATGTGATCTACTTGTAGCTTTGTTTTATCTGTGCCATCATTTAAAAACATTGATGCAAGTAAACGGTGCTTAGCTATAGTGACAGATTCACCAGAGTCACTACGCAGTGACATCATTTCGTATCTCATTGATGGTCTAATCTTGCGCGGCGGTAATACCTTTTTCGATGCTCAGAGTAAAGATCTCCGGTTTTTACTGAAGTAATAGTTACTCGCACCTGGAATTTGGTAGAAACCCTTTTTGCGTAGGATGCTCAACGAGATCCTTGGTGTTAAAATCATTTAGTTTGTTTTTCATTTTAAATTGCCTTATTTAATTTGATCGTTCATATACACAAAATGTATTGGTTATAAGGAGAGTGTTGCAGAAGCGTCAGCTTTTTAGTAATATTCAAAGCTCTCACCGTATCCCAATTAGGGGTGCAATGCCACCTTGCGTAAGAACAGGATACGAAAATGTGCTTGCTCATCGTGTTGATGAAAAAGTTTGCTTACGTAGCAAAAGGTGATGGGGTTATCAAAGAGAAGGGACCGAAATATGTTCTTATTTCTTATAACCAAGATGACCTCGGTGAAGAGATGGTTGAGATTGGTGTAACGATTGCTTCATCAAAAGGAAGTTACTTCCGCCATGATATTAAATGCGACCGTGAAGTAGGATATAAATTCAAGAAGGGTGAAGTGTTGGTATTTAACCAAGCTTTCTTCCAACGAGATGTCCTTTGTCCTACTCAAGTGATCTTGTGCGATAAAACTTACGCACGAGTCATGTTAGTGGAATCAAATGATACCTTTGAGGACTCCTCAGCTGTATCAATGGATTTTTGCAAAACAACTTAAATCATCGGTTGTAAAAGAACGTGTTATCGTTGTGAATGCAACGGATAATTTACGTAACATGGTTAAGCTTAATGATGAAGTTGATATCGATGATAGTTTAGTATTAATCGAAGACCAAGCCTTTAGTGATGCGGGGTATTTTCAGTGGAAGTAGTTTAGATATTCTAAAACGACTTTCTCAGATTTCGCCTAAAAGCAAAAATATAAAGGTAAAGTGATTAAGATCGATTGCTTCTACTATTGTGATGAGGATGATCTTTCACCTTCAATTAAAGAGGTGGTGAATCAGATTATGAAATATCGCTTTAATGGAACGAAGATGAAACTATCCGATAAGCGTCATATGACCGGGCAAATTGACGAACCACTCAAGCTTAAATCACAAGAAGTCCTAGAAGGTCAGGTAGGTATCCGTATCTACATCGAAACTGACCTAGGGTTTTCAAGTGGTGATAAGCTCGTGGTCTGCAATCAGCTTAAATCTGTTACAGGTCGTGTGTTTACTGGTAAGAATGAAACCGAGTCAGGATTACCGATTCACGCTATGTTTGGTTATGCTTCTATCTCGGATCGTATTGTGGGTTCCCCAGAGTTAATCGGAACTACTGCTACACTCTTGCAGTTAGTGACACAACGAGCGTTAGACGCGTACGGTAACAAATAACACTTAGAACAAGTTGTTGAAAGACATGGGGAGGGTTCAACCCTCCCGCTTTTATGTCGACACTTAGCCGGTCTCTTAAGAGACCACATTCGAATGTAGTAAAAACATTAATCTTAACTGATCAATAAGGTTATAAAACAATGGTAAACAAATTAGAATCCACACGTTACACACTCGCTAACATTATTGAGTTAGTGACGGCTGTAATGTATAAGGTAGAAGGAATGGCGTAAAGTTACCTGAACCTACCCCAATGTCAGATGGATGTGTAGAAAATGATTACACTGAACGCCGCATCCAAGAAACCGTTGCACTCGCTATCAAGAACAATCTTGATGTGTGCCCAGTAGAGGAGGACATGTAAGATGTTAACGTATTATTCAAAACAGTTAGCAGGTGATTTAACCGAAGAGTTCTCTCGTCAAGGTACAGCGGTTGTATTTAACCAAGCAGGTACATTCCAAGATTTATTGGGTCGTACGATGCCAGGTCTTATCGAAGAAAACGGTGTTGCGGTTTCATTAGATGCAAATCAACTAAAAGACTATCAGCGTCAATCTGGCCATGGTCAACAATTAGAAACGATGGCGGAAATCTACGCTAAACCGTTATTACAACGTTTAGACGTATTACGTAACCAAGTGTTACCTTTCATCGATCGTGTAGCAGCAGGTATCCGTGCTCAATACAATGAAGGTTTCTATAAAGTATCTGATATTCAAGAAATTGAGTTTGCAGATATTTATAAAACTAAAACCTTCTTAGATTACATCCAGCGTCATGCACCACTTGCAAACTCACAAATCCAAAATGTGACTATCCAATCTGGTTTCATGGATCGTAATGAAGATGATATCGTGGGTCTTTTAAAATCCGGTAATACTTCATTAGACGATGCATTAGTGGATATGATCGCACGTCATCCATCTAACTGGTTAACTGATGTCTATACTCGTTATCTTGTAAACGGTAATATCGTACCAACAGGTTTACGTGCACCACATCAAAGTGAATTAGTTGATGAAATCGTTGTATTATATTTCATCCATGCTTCATTGTTAGCAAACGATGTTATCGACGGTACTGTAAATATCCCATTAGTACAATATCGCAATTACTTATCTGAAACTTTTGCTCAGTTAGGCGGTTTATTAAATCGTTACGTGAACCAAATCAACTTGGTTGATCAAGGTGGTCAAGTGGTGGCTTTCAAAGATGAAAACACTAACGTGATCTACGTATACAAAACCAACTACGAAAAATACCTTGAACAAGGTGGTAATGCAGATGCAGTATTAGGTGCAGTAGCATTAGGTTCAGTAGGCAACATCAATGACCTACTTGAAAACACTGAGCGATATGCAAATGAATTCAATCGTGCTTATAACGAACAAATCAATACAGTAAAAGCGGCTTTCCGTTCAAACTACATCCGTTTGTTCCCACAAGTATTCATTGAAGAATTGAAGAAAGAACCTTCTGATTTCGTTGCGTTATTTGTACAACCTGGTACAGTGATTCCTGAAACAGGTTTCTCTTATAGTGATCTCTCTGGTCGTATCTTAAACTCACTTGCTCCAACGCAAGGTTACGACAATATCTATGATTTCACTAAAGCATTGATTTTAGATATCGGTTTATCCCATTACAGCTTAGGTGCATTCTACCGCAAAGTAGAACAACAAATGAAAGCAACCGGTGAAGAAGATCCACAAGTTGCAACTTTCGCCGTAGCAGTAGATGAGTTAGTCAAAGAAATCTTAGCTAACGCAACAGTGAGAACTAAACTAGGGCTATAATTATGGCTAGTTTAAGAAAGTGTAATTGGACTGGTCAGGTGGTAGCACTTGACCATTTCATTCATAATACGACCATTGCACTTGAGTCAGCTATTGAACTTGATACTGACGTTTCAAATGAAGGTGTAAGTGATACACTGAAAACCTTCGCTCAGAAAACCATCGCATTACTGAAACGATTCCTTGAGAATATTAAGCAAACCATCAAAGCACTCTTCGCTAAGCTTGGTGTGGGTGTAACGATTAAAGATCTCATGGATTTACTTGGCGATATCCGTAAGTCACGTGAAATCAATTTCTCTTTACTTGAATTGAAGAAGCTCACCAAACTTGGTTGGAATGTTGAAGTCACCACAACGGATGGTAAGAAAGCTGAGTATACAGCAAAAGATCTTCGTAACGGTTATGATGCTTATGCAACGGCTACTTTACGTATGATCGACTTTTTAAGACATTCAAGAAACATCGAGTTAATGACCGATAAAGGTGTTGCCCAAATGATGTCTTCTGCAATGGATGACACGTATATGCTGTTTGGTGCTAAACCAACTCGATTTGTGTATCACAATAACGAGTTCGGTATCATTCATGATGAAATCGCAGAAAGTAAAACACTGATACCATTTGCTTACCAAGCTCATATTGCTGAAGATGATATCAATTATCTCATTGAAATCATGAAGCGTTATGAGATCACAGGTCCGTCAAGTAAATTCATTGAACGAAACATTGATCTATCATTGAAGTGTCTTTCTGATATTGAAGATTGGATTGGTGAAAGCTTTCTTAACCGTGATTATCTACGCAACATGAAACGTTTGATCTCTGATGTATTTAAAGTAACGATCAGTGATGTAAGTGTCAGTCTTGTTCGTGGTATCCATGGTGTCTACCGTGTTTACTCACAAGCTGTGAGACGTCTCAAGTACAGTGATAAAACAGAATAAAAATAGAGGAGATATCTATCTATGAATTATAACGATATCACCGATGATATCTCCCTATCATCGGTTTTAACTCGTGATCCTAAATATATCTTAGGGTTACTAGAAGAAACAAAAGACGATCGAATCATCGTTAAAAAAACCGCTTGATGTTATCTATCCGGAAAACTATCTAACGAAGAAACTCACAAACTCGACCAAGACTTAACCGTACTTGGTATCGTGGCGTTAGTGGACCCTGCAAACCAATAAATATGCTGTATTGTCCATTCCAGGTATGATCACAATTCCGATCACTGAGATGAAACAATTCACTTATCAAGAAGATGTTTATCGCGTCCTTTTGTTAGATGCGTATGATACATTAGTCCTGAATACTAACATCGTTAAAGATGAGACATTGGACTACTACATGTATAACTATTTTGTTGAGTTAGCGCGTATTCCGTGGTATCTCAACTACTTGGATATTTTAAATATCTACAGTAAAGATAGTTACTACATCGGTCAGAACTTGATTGATATTCCTCAGGTACTTGAGATGTTACTGGCTAACATTGCACGTGATCCGAAGAATGACAAGTTCATGTATCGTGATAAATTAAAATCCATGGATGACATCAAGACCAATCCACCATCTTGGGTACCACTTCGAAATGTATCATTAGGTAGTGTGGATACCTATAGTAAGTTAATGGGTTCTTATTTCGAGGAAGGACTCACTTCTGCACTCGCAGATAAGTCTAAGAAAATGACTCGTATCGAAAAAGTATTGAGAAGTTAAGGATAGAGAGATGACCGAATATGAATCGCTCGTAGAGAGCCTCAGAATCGCTTATGGAGACGAGTTCTCCAAAATGGCGACCATCATCAAGGGTAATGAAAACACCCAGCTCTATCATATCTCCTTTGACGATAAGATAAAATCCTTCATCCCTCGTTTCTCAACTAAGTTAGTGAATGGTGAATCAAGAGCGATCCCTCGTACTTCTACCTCATCAAGTATACTAGGTTGTATGCTTGGTTTTGGTGACATTGGACGTGGGTATCTCAATAATGCTTTTGATAGTAAGCGAGATAATACTCTCTATATCTATAAGATGGAGTATAGTCTTGCGGTTAAACCATCAAAAGACCTTGTACCTGATGTAGATTATACCGATGAACATTGGTTGATCGCAGCTAGTGTGAATACTCGTGAATATAAAGGTCACATCACTGGTAGAGGATTCTTATCTAATATCGGTATTGATCTTTTACGTAATGGGTGTATCTATAACTATATTTGGTATTTTTAATTTAGATGAGAAAACGAAGTTCATTAAAGGACTTGATTTGGAACCAGGTTATTATCGTATTAACTTACTGGATATTAGTGGGTATGATTTTTATCCCGAAGGTTGGTGATAATATCAAAGTGGAAAAGATAACGAAAGATGAGTTCCTCTTCCATGAAGGAAGACGAATCGAATCGATCTCTAATAAACGCCTTTTTTAAAGAATAAGAAAGTAGGAAATACTCATGAGTCAAATTAAACTCAACTCAGAAGTACTACTTGGTGTGAATAAAGCAGGAACATTGAAACCTGATGCACAAGGCTGGTATGATGTGATTTTGGGCGCATTAGAGTACCCAAATAGCTATGGTGCCGTCTATAAGCAAGATCCAGTTCAACAACTTCTAAACGGTGATAGCATCTTTGCTCGCCGTTTACGTAAAGGTTGTTTGATTGGTGAATTAGGTCACCCGATGCCTGAGCCAGGTCAGACTCAAGAGCAGTACGTAGCACGTGTGATGCGTATCGATGAAAAATTCGAATCGCACACAATCAAAGAGGTTGTAATCGATACAACTCTTAAAGATGCTAAAGGAAATCGCTACATCGGTATCCGTGGTAAAGTAAAACCATCTGGTCCATATCGCGATGTTTTAATCCAAAAATTTGCAGACCCAGATATGAACGTTTGCTTCTCAGTTCGTAGCTTTACGAAAGACCGTTTCCAAAATGGTCGTTTAGAGAAGTATACGACTTCTATCATCACATGGGATTGCGTAGGTGAACCTGGTTTAGAAAAAGCCAATAAGTATAATTCACCATCCCTTGAGTCTTATACCGCTACCGTAGATCCAGCCATGTTACGCAACATCGCCGCAATGCCTGTTGGTCTTGGCATGGAATCATCTGGTATCATTGAGCAAGCTAAAGAAATTCTTAAAGCTTCAGGTGAACCAATTGAACGAGTTAAAGTATCAATGGAATCCGCTGAGCCTAAATGGCACGCTAAGTGGTAATACAACATAAAGCAGAGGCATCATCACGATGCCTCTTACTTTTAGTCCGCATATGGATTAGCTTATCGCAATACCTAATAATACAAGTGCACCGATTACCGCGTATTTAAGTGGTTTAGGGAATCCCTCCATGAATTCTTCTTCCTCTTCAGGTTTCGGTTCTTCTTGACCAAGCCATACTAAGATATCGCCAATGAATGGATACTCCATATCTCTCCACTCATATTTAGGATTTGCATCCATCACTGCATCGAGATGTTTATGGATATAACTATGCCATTTGTTTCCATCCGGTACTTCATCAAAATAAAATACTGCATTTGCACTACGGGATGATTTAGGTTTAGTGTGAACATCTACCACATCTGTATTGCACTCACGAGAGTTAACATAGACCGCACTATGATCAACCACTAAGAGATAACCATCTTTTCTTACTACGCCATTTACTACATCACTACCTGCGTATACTGCATTATTTTTATTACGATAAAGTAGATCACCTTTATTGAGTTTAACAATCCACCAACCGTGTCTACTTGATTTTACTACATGTGCCATAATTGTGCTCCGGTTTTAATGAGTCAGAAGAAAGACGAGGGTATTGACAAGAATTCCTGCCATCATACCAAATAAAAATCCTCTCAGTGTAGGAATTCACCTTTTGCATAAGTACCAAGAATACGTTCCATGATATCCGATCTATAGGTATAATGAACACTTCCGGTTATTAAACTGAGGTGATGATCCATTAATGTAGCCCATGCTTCCGGATCTGGTTCTGACTCAATAGAATAAGTTGCTGTTTCAGATTTCATATCGATCTTACTGATACTGACAATATCCTTGTGATCATCAATGATAATTCTGACATGATAACCAACTGTTAAAAGATATTTGATTCCTTCAGCAACGATAAGCGTGTTGTTACCAAGCTTAACAGTATCACCTTTTCCTAACTGTAAGATCTGGCAATCTCTATTTGTAAAAATGCTAATAGCCATTGTACTAATTCCTTATCTCATGATACCAAACATTGCTAATGCAACACTAACACCGAATAGTAGTACATCCTTGAGAGAAAATAACGGTTCGTCGATAGCCGATAGTTTTGATTGTTCCACCACTTCTCTGACCTTTTCAGTTTTCCCGTAATCTATAGCATCTTTAACCATATCTATAGTTGTAGCACCAGCTGTCGCACCACCGCTTTTACGAATTAAATACACCCACTCATCCGGGTCTGGTTTATCGGAGAGTATTTCAGTCGGCTCATCTTCCGGTTTAGTACCATGTGGAATTGATACTCGAACACAGTCGCTCCATCTATCCTCCTGTGCGATATCCACCACCGCAAATCCAGTTACTAGTAAATATTGTTTGGGACTGAAACGACACTCATAGCCGTAAGGACCAATATAGTGATCTCCAGCTTCCAGTTTAATGATCCAGCAGTTACCTCTTTTTAGTGCAATAGTAGCCATAATAAGCTTCCTTCTAGTTTAGTCAAATGGCTCTGAATCGACCACGGAGCCATTATCATCATTAGTCAATGTGATTCTTCATGTTATATATGAAAATCGTCTTATACGTCGATTGAGGGCTATTTAAAGCCCTTTATTCATCCGAATCGTTTTCTACATCTTCCGATTCATCAGACTGTTCCTCTTCGATGTAGAATTTTTATCCCATGATTCATACTCCTCACCTTGACCTTTCGTACTCCGTCTAATCGCATCAAGTGTATCGTCTTTATCGGCACGCCAGTCTGCTAAGAATTGAGGTTCGATTAAATCAGGTCTTTCATCTAAAACCATAGACGTTAACCAACGATTCACGATATTCACCAAATACTTCAAGTAAGATATAGAAAGGTTCTAAACAAGAGAAGATCATCTTACGGGTATTTAAAGCAGGTCGGAACTCTTCAGGGATACCGATGTTTGCCACCACATCCGCAGGGAGAATAACAGAAGCAACGGATTTCTTATCGTGTAGCTCCATGAAGTCGATATACTTCTTACGAATGTTTTCATCTTTGATATTATTTAACCAAAGATCAAGTGCCGTTCTATTTGGTAGGTTCATTTTAATACGAACCCCAACAAACGGAGGCGCTGGACATTCACCGTATTTATCCGCAAATACGTGTTGCCATAACTCGTAATAGAAATATTCACTACTCATTGGATTCACGTAAGCTTCTTTTTGCTTTTAACTGTACAACTTGTTAAGAAACGACTATCCCCACGCATAATAGAGTGGAAGATGTTAGCTTCTTCTTGAGCGATCTTATCAAAGAGCTCATTAACATGAACCTTCTCACCTCGACTAATTGATTCCATTATTCCAACTGCTTCATCATGGAACAGCTTAATCAATTCAGGTGGTGCTTTAGAGTTCTTTAATGCGACTCCTTTCAATTCTTCCTCAAGATGTTTTAACGCCATCCCTTCCTGGATACTTGCAATTGAAAGATAGTGTTTAGTACGGTTGGTTGGCATAAACACATCGAAGTAATATTCAGACTTCATTTTCAGGTTGTGGATATATTTCTTCGCAACCCCATCTGACCTGCTGCCATAGCAAGAATATGACGAGTAATCACGTTAATCAAATATACACACAAACAACCCGGTAATTTCGTCTCACTATTTACCACGATGGTCCCACTATACCACTCTACCCATTGCATAACAGTATACAATACCGAATCAGTATCACCACCTAATACACTATTACGAATAACAGATGGGAATAATGCTGTTTCAGCTGGGATAAATTTATTCACCATAAAGAATTTAAAGTAATCACTATACTCAAATAAGGCATTACGCATGTGTCTTGCATAAGCACCGATATAGCCATAGTAATCCTTATCTTCATGAGTCTTATCTTTAATCCCTTTACCATCAAGATAATGAGAAACAGTAATAGTCACCAAAGGCTCATAAAAACTCATCGATCAATTTGAGTTCAGCTTGCGTCTCTTCGAAACTTAATGGTTCTTTATCCTTGAATGCTAAGATCTTATCAAACATCCCACGAACAAAACTATCGTTATATTTTTTAAGGTGAAATAAATCACCCATATAAAGATAAATCGTTCTTTCAAGATCCGTGAGTTTCTCAATGAACTCATAAATCTTCTTATCCCAATACTGAGACTTGTAGTAAGTATCCGTATTGTATTTCACCATTTCGAATAATTCATCTACGGTGATATAATGAAGATTGTATTTATCAATCAGTTGTTTTGCCCCATCATAATCGACTTCTGCTAAAACCGTTACGATGTTCTCTAGCACGATAGGGCCGCTATAGAAATGACGTCTACCCATAAAGAAACGTTCAGTAGAAGCATTCGTAAATGCTGTTGCAGTGCGACAAACTGATGTTAACGTAGAGTGACCACTTCGGTTAGCAAGTGGTGTACTCCCCAATCGTTAATAAACCTGAGATACTGTTGATATCTTCTTTAAGTTTATTTTGTTTGTTATTCTTGGTTACAGCCTCATCCATACGACCGTAACTCTTCGCTATTTGTGATTCCTTCTTGGTACGAGCACGTTCGTAGTACTTCACTTCCGTATAACCACTTACCTCACTGACTTGTTCTTCTGTTGGTGCATAGCAAGTTAAAGTGGGTGCCATAATAAGATTACGTTCTTCTACCTCTTTTTAAGAACTCAGTTAATGTACAAGTATCTTTAAAACGGTCACTCATGTCATCACGTCTAAAGATCTTCATGATAGGGTCATTAAAATCGATCTTACCATTCTTAACACCCCAATCTAAAAAAACGCTTCTGCCTTATCTCTTGGGATATCACGCATTCGGCTTAGATACCAACCAGTATACTTTTTCCATTGACTTGGTATATCAAGATTTCGAACCGTTTTATAGTAATCCGTTGGTTCATATAAAAATTCCATAACCATTCCCTCTATAAATAATGAGTTGAAAATATAAACATGGTTTTCCCTAGGATAATGAAAAAAGAAGTTGGACAAAATAAGAGCTACCCCGAAGGATAGCTCATTGATCTTACTTTCTAAATACGTAGTTGATCCAAGTACTTTTATAATACTGTTTCATTGAAAGATAAATATCACTTAGATATTCATCCGCATGTAAACGAGCAAATAAACATTGGGCATCGTGAGTGACACCAAAAGCATTGATGTCTTTAACGAATTTATCGAAGTTCTCACGCATCTTCTCTTTAAACTCATCACCATCTATTTCACGATTCCATCGACTTGCCCACTGTTCATAAGTCACGTTTGAATCAGGACCTACTAACATGAAAGGATATTTTCTCTCAAGTAAACCTTGTAATACTTCTGGGTGTGTACTAATCAAGAAATCATAATCCTGATAGGCTGGACTGCTGATCAATAAATCAAGCTCATGTAAATAGTTCTCAGGGAAATCAGGTTTCTGACTCCAACCAAAGCTATCTAAGTCAAATACGTTTTTGTATTTATCAACAAGGGTTGATTTACCACACCCACTAAATGCGCAAATAATCATATTAAAGCCAACCTGGTAATAATTTATCTGTGATGTATCTTCCGGTCTGAAGGATAAGGCTTAAGACGGATCTTATTGCCCATACTAAAGCAAACATCCCACCTACAACCGTATAGATAATGAACATCATCATCACTAGTGCTAAAGTGAATGTACTACCCATTATCTTTATCCTCGTGTTCACCAACGCGGCGCTTCATTCCACCACGCAATCCTTGTTTCTTTTCAGGCTTAAGGTATTCATCCTTTGCCCACCATGTTGTCATTACGATACTCATCAGTGCATATTGCCAGATTAAGAATAGTGCCGCAATGATAAATAAACTAAAGACTAAACCCGTCATTTCTTTTTCCTTTTCTTTTTCTTATGCTTACGCTTCTTCTTAAGCTTATGGTAGCAGATCTTAGTATCAGGTGACATCACCCATTTCTTCTTAGAGAAGATATCTAAAATGAAGTGAATAATGATCACACCACCTAAGCAACTAAAGAGGCACAATAGTGTTACGATTTCGTTATGACTAAACATCTACGTTAATCAAAACCCCACAGTTAAAAATTGATTAATGTTTAGATCTTGTATCTAAGACCACAAGACCTACCACAAAAACAATCGTTCCGATCAGTGTATAGAGTTCCGGTGATTGTAATATTGACATAAAAATCCTCCAAGATGATAAGGGACTAGATGGACTCTAGTCACCACTACCACGGATGTGTCCTGATTCACCACCAGATGGGAATCTAACTGAACCGGATGCACTGAGGCTGCCGTTGATAGTTTGACTGCCTTGGACATCCATATTCCCTTTCACGCTACCGTTACCAGAACCACCATTGCCTGTAACGGCCATACCACCCATGTTAACTTGACCAATAAGATCGATAGTAGGACATTTGATCTCAACCTTACTACCCACTTCCCATTTGACATTATCTGCTTTCAGGTTAAATGTTTTACATTCCACGTTCCACGTTTCGGTTTTTCATGTTAATGGTTTTTATCAGATTGGATATTGATCACCTGTTTATCTAACTGGATATGAGTACGGTCTTTATTTTGGATATCAATACATGTTAACGTACTATCGATCTGAATAAAGTTACCATCGCCATCTGAGATAACAAGCTTACCATCTTTACCATTCATCTGAACAGTCCAAGCCGCTTTCTCACCGTTGGCTTTAGAGGTACGCATCTCCATTAAACCGTTAGCCGTATCGACAGTACGAGTATAGCTGTTTTTGATATTCGTTGGTGTTTCTTCCTTTGCGGCTTCTTTCGGTTTAGCGGCATAAGCTTCTACCACGACTTCTTGCACACGTTTATTCATGTGTTGGTTAGTCGGTTTCCAGTAGAAGGTTTCATCACCATTAAAACGATAAAGGTGTACAGTTTCACCTTTCATTAATTGAGGTGGTGTAATACGGTTACTGTCTTCATTCAGCCACTTAGCCGTAACAGTTGAACCTGTTTCCACTTTTTGACTGATAAGCCTTACCGCGACTATCCACCCCTTTTGTTGTAAACTTTTGCGGGTTTAATTCCAATCGACCACGCATATTCGGTAATTGGTCTTGAGGTGCAACATGCAATAATTCTTCATGTCCTAAGATAGCATTCTCTGCTACCACACCGATTCCCATATAACCCGACTTTTCTTGTTCTTCTGTCATTTCAAAATCACCACTATAGTAGAAAATGTTTTGATTCCTATTTTTTACTTTATATAAGGAAACCAAACAATGTTAATCAAAAAAACTTATTTTACATCATTGTCATCGCTTACATCTCTTAGAAGACCAAAGCTTTGAATATGATTTTACCCAGAAACACACGATACTCGATGGGGTCAACGGTGCAGGTAAGTCATCTATCTTTAATGAGTTATCGCCATTACCTGCTAATATGGATGACTACTTACCAGATGGGTATAAGAAGATTGTTATTGAGCATAATAACAGTAAGTACATCTTAACTTCTCAGGGTAAAAGACCTGGTAAACATTCTTTTCTAAAAAGATGGAGAAGAACTTAACCCCGGTGGGACATTAACTGTTCAGTACGAATTAGTAGAGAACTTCTTTAACTATACACCTGGTTATCATCGTGTATTGCAAGGTAAGTTATTATTTACCGAAATGTCAGCAAAAGAACGCCGAGATTGGTTTGCCGATATCTCTGGTATGGATAGTGATTTTGTCATGAAGTTCTGGGATAAGATCCGTGCTGGACAACGTGATAACACCGGTGCATTAAAGAATATCAAAAATAAAATAGCAGAAGCGAATCTTCAGTTACTCGATGATAAAGAAATCATTGAAGTAGAGGAAAGACTTTCTGATATCATAAAACTATTCAATGGATTAACGGATTTATTAAAAACAGTTCCCAAGAAGTGAAGTGCCACTCGCACCGGTTGAATGTAGTGATGATCTTACTCAACGGGTTAAGAACCTTTACTTTAAATACCTAAAAGAAAGCGATGGGGTTGGTGGGATTAATCTTACTGAGCGGTATCAGCTTCAAAGTGAGTTACTTGAACAAGATCGTGTTCAGATGAATGAACTTCAGGAACAGCTTGTTAAGTTGACTGATGAGAAACATCGTTTCGATTTTTAACAGTGAGGATAATATCGAAGAACTTGAACGTCGCTATGATGAATATAGAGCAAGACTAGCTTCATTTGATCAGAGTATGATTGATCAATATAAGGTGATTCTTCAGTATCCTTACTTCAGTCGTGGTGATGGATTAACGAAGTTTATCAAACTTATAATAATCAGTTAAGGTACATTGATGATGCATTATTAGCATTCCAACCATTTAGTCTTCCCTATAGACAGGCTAAAGAACAAGTTAATTATAAGAGCTCCGAACTCATGAAGTTACGGGGTGAACAACAGGGTGTTCAGTTTAAGATTGGTGAAATCGATAAACAACTCCAGCATCTTAACCAACATCCTGAAACCCAATGCCCTAACTGTTATCATCGTTTCAAAGAAGGAAATATCGATGCAGAAATTCAACGTCTCAGTCTTGTGAGATCTCAACTTATCCAAAGAGATAATGAACTAACTGGTAGTATAGATACGTTAACAAAAGAAGTCGAGTTTGAACAGGTTAACCTTAAGAATTATGAGATGATCTTGTTAACAGTTACATCAGATGAGCATGGCTTAAGTGAATATCTTAAAGCCACCATGACTAACGATGGAAGTCTTGGTACATTGATGAGATTGATTCACGATAATCCAAAAGCTTATCTTGGTGCATTTCAGCAACAGATTGCGAAGATACCAACTTATATTGAAGTGAGTAAAGTCTTAACGGAACTTGAAGGATTAGCTGCATTGATTCAGAAAGGAAAGCACAAGCCTCACCTGAGTATATTCAGTTAGTCGGTCGTATCGAACAATTAACTCAGTTACATGATGAAGCTTCATTTCGATATCACAAACGACGCACACTTGTTGAGAAGATTTATAATGCAATTGAGTTGCAACGTAAGTTTACTGAACAGTTAGATCGAGTTAATCAACTTGTTGAGAATCAGTCTAACTTCATTAAAGATGAAACGACTAAACTCTTTCATCAAGAAGTGAGTGAAGTCTTAACGAAGTTGAAGTCAGAGATTGATGAGTGTAATGATCGTATCCAACATCAGGCTGGGATTAAGTTTGTGATTCGTTCACATGAGGAAAATAGAAGTGGGATTGAGAAGTCGATTGATCTCCATACTCAACTGATGCAGATACTTGATCCGAAAACAGGACTCATTGCGAAATCGGTGATTGGGTTTATTCGTCATTTCGTTAAAGAGATGAATAACCTGATGAGCCAAGTCTGGACGTATCCAATTATCATTGATATTGAATCAGAAGATGATTTCACGAAGAAATATCTTTTTCCCGGTGGTAATCGGTGAAGATGCGATTAGACGAGATGATGTTTATGAAACCTCACTTGGTCAAACAGAGTTAATCAACTTTATCTTCCGCATTACCTTAGTGAAGTATTTGAAGTTAGAGAACTACCCACTTTATCTTGATGAAGTAGGTGGACATCTTTCAGTACAACATCGTAATCGGTTATATAACCTGATTAAACGGATGGTGGATCATAATTACTTCTCTCAGGTCTTTATGGTTACTCACCTTCAAGATGTGAAAGTGATTATGGAACCTGCAGAAACGATATTACTGAAATAGTTAAGGTATGTCAAAATCACGATTTTTGATAATTTCATAACTTTTTCCGATAATATGATGAAATGACAGTTTTCTTTATTGTTGCGAAAATAAAAAGAAAACGACAAATATGGAGGGTACCTTTCGGTACCCTCTTATTAAAGCTCGAATGATTCGGCTCTTTTCGGAACGTAGCCTTCTGGACGACGTCCTTCTGCTATATCCTCATAACGACCACGACCAAGATGCTCATAACCATCTGGGTTAGCCATCTCAGCTTCAGTCACACCTGGCGTCACATCCATTTGCACTTCATCTTCCAATAATCCATCGACTTCATTTGTTGAGTTAGTATAAACTGCATCAACAGTGACAGCACGACGACCATCCTCAAATTCAAGTTTCACAGTCATCGTCACCTTAGTTGCACCCAAAGCCTGAGTGAACTTTTGGAATACGGCTATCGTTGCATTGTCCCCTGCGATTTCTTTATTAAGATTACCGCGATGTGTTGCAATACGAGATAACAATTTCTTCTGGCTATGGTCACCTGTATATTTCTTCGCACCAAACTTACGTTTTAACCAACGTTCACTGACCATGAACCAGTTTAAATAACTTAGGTTCATTTTCATCATGATCATACGGATCATGTAGGTTAAGATATTCTTACTTTCACCAATGCGGTAAGTTGGATCGCGGAATAGCGACATCAAATCGCTTTCTTTCTGATTAGACATGTTATCGCCTCCTATTTGCTATACTTGATAGATTCAAAACGACCCACACGGAATTCTGCCACACGGGTAATGGTAATCAACATCGGATTGATGAGATTAACTAAACGACCCACGAGTTTATTCGTGTTATTATAAGCCAACTCTTTATCTTCACAGGTTAATAAAGAATTAGCATGACTACGCATGAAATTATTGGCAGCCACCCACAATAGACGTAATGCATGACGAAATGCGAAACGACCTTCCGTCACGAAATAATCTTCAGCATGTACTTTGATTTCTTTTCGGTAATGCACGGAAGTCACTTGTCATGATACGTCCACCTTTCTTGATAATATCAATCAAATGAATGAATTCAGATAACTGATCATAGATCGCATTGAAACGAGTAATGAGCTCGTAGTTCGTTTCAGTGTATAAGACCGTATCCAATTCCTTATTATCACAGTCGATATAATCATACATCAAGTTGATGATATCGCACATGAGAACCAATTCCTCATATCCGTTGATATCAGGACGATTCAACTTTTTCAATAATCGATTAAGTCTAAACTTAAAAAGTTGAGTACTTAACCAAGTTGGTTTTTCCATGATTTCCTCCCATAGGAAACTTACGCTATTCTATTAATAGAACCCTTACATTTGTGCATAATACTAATACCATGTATAAGTATAGATTAATGAGCACATAATAAGGAACGACTTTGCAAAGTGAAGAAACAGGGATTTATGTCATTTCTTCATGTAGATAATATAGGGTTATAAATACCTATAGAACAAGATAGTATAACTTAGAACGTGTACTTTATTCAAATTAGAATAAAAATTAAAAATGGAGTGAAAGAATAAAAATCATGGCACGCGAATTAACCTCAGACATGATTAGTGAAGATGTGACTGAACTACAGACGAAAGATATCCCTTCTCGTCTTGAGATGATTCAGAAACGTCGACTCAAATACATGGAGAAGATTGAACGTAAAGGTGATGATTGGTTAGCTGATGAAGGCTTATCGATTACCTATATGCAACTTCTCAATGGCTTTGAAAAACAAGAGCTATATAAACACAAATCAGCTCAAGATAAAGAAGAGGGCGATAAAGATCGTAAAGCTTACGAACAAGCAGCAGAAACCTTTCGTCTTCTTGAGACAACAACGCCGTGATGATATCGCTAATGGAAACCCAATCATCGATAACCCACCCGCCCCACCAAGATATAATGAAAACTTGGCGGCTCAGTTTGGGACTGATGATATCGCTGCTCAATATGATAGTTATAAAGAGCAGGATTGGAAAGATTTCCATAAAGATATTATCCGTGCAGGTAAAGACCCACGCCACATGATCGATGATGATGGTAACATCGTCGAAGTCGTTGATGACGAGTAGTGGGAACACAAATCGAGGGTACTCTAGAGTACCCTCTTAATTTTGTTGCTATTTTAAATTCGCAGCTGTCGTTTTAATACAGATGTAGAATTCATCTACTAATGCTAACACCACACTATAGAGTGTAACGTATTGAGCTGTTAAGTATAACACTTCTGAAATGTATTCAGATTGTTTCTTATTCAATACGTATTTGCTATCTGGTTTATTAATCCCGTCAGCAATTAAGTTAGCACGATCACGAATCAACTGAGTAGATTTTTGAACTGTTTCAGGCATAACAACTGAGTATTCGCTGATACTTGTTGCATTACTTTACGGAACTGTTCCACATCACCATTGTTATTAAACGCACGACCGAAATAAACTTTCTCAGTAGTCGCACCAGAGAAGATACGTTTCATCTGAGTTTTAATCGCATCGTAATCTTTTTCTTGATACTTAGGTTTAAACCCAATAGAAGAAAGATTATCTGGTTTATTGATTGCACGACCTAAGTACTCAGCAATCGGTGCTAGCATATCACGATCAATACTACTTACAATAGCGGTAACGTCATTTAACCAATTTGCATAAGTTAACCAATCCACACCCAATTGATGAGGTTGATATACTTTAGCCACTTTACTAATCGCAAAATATTGGCGACCTGATACGTAACGAGATAATTTACTTAACCCATTATCATCCACACCAACAAAATCTGATTTGATCTTTTGACCTAACTCAGATAACTTATCTGCAGCTTCACCAAGTTTATTGGTAAATGATTTAAAGAAATCAGAAACAGAGTTCATGAAATCTGTACCTGGCATCCATTGAGTAAAAGCCTCTACTGCAACCGCTTCTACTTCACTTTCACCACTATCACGGTTTACTTGGATAGGATAAAGGATAGGGCTGGTTTTACGGATACTTTCTAAATCACCTTCAACACGTGTTAAAGCAGAAGTCACTTCAGGTTGTTTAACTTCTTCTGCCACTGTAGTTTCTTCGGGTGCTTCTTTATTCTCTTCTACTGTGCTTTCTGGTTCATCAGAATTCACATCCACTACATCAGTCGGTTTTTCTGCTTCCTCAGCATTTGTACCTTGAGGTTCTCTGACCTCTTCAGGATTTCCCTGCTCTTCATTAATGATAGCAGGTTCATTAACAATTTCAACTGTCATATCTCAATAACTACCTTATTATTTTAGTACTAAAAATAAACACCACCCAATAACTCGTCAGTTTAAAATAGGATGATGCTGGTAAAGGATATCGATCACATTTATCCTTACCATACCCTTATTGGCTCACCAAAAGTTCTGTGATTACCCAAAAATAGATAGTAACCTTGCTGTCTATATGTAACAAACTCAAACTTATTTTTATAAGACTCGTTTTATGGAGACTTTTTACTATGGCTTTTAAACCAATGACGATGAACGAGTTCATCGATACAGCACCCGCTTCGTCCACTATTAAACGTATCACCTATTTTTGATGTGATCACAGGTAACTGGGAAAATGGTCAGAATGGTGCTAAGATCTTAAATGGTGGGATTATGCCCTTCATCGCATTCATTGGTGAAGGGAATACCTTTAAATCAACGATTATGAACAGTGTCATGATTCGTGTGTTAGCACGTCATCCAGCAATGACACTTTCGACCTATGAGACAGAAGGCTCGTTTTCTATCTCTCGTATGGTACAACTAGCAAGCCCATATCCAGATCTTGCTAAAGAAGATTTCTATACGAATGAATCACGTTATTCTTTAACCACCTCAACTGATATGGATGGTGAAGATTGGTTCAACGGCGTGAAGAAATTCGCTCAGATGAAATTAAAAGAGAAATCACAAATTGGTACAACGCCATTTATTGATGCCTCTAAACACGACGGTAAGACATTATTAACCATGCCTTATCCAACTGGGATCTGTCTTGACTCCATGAGTGAGTTCCGTACCGGTGCTTCTCGTGAGAAAATGGATAAAAAAACAAAATCGATGACAAAGAAGTCAACGATTACTTCATGCGTGCAGGTCTTGAGAAATCTCGTATGATTACAGAGATCCCTCAATTCGTTGGACGTGCAGGGATTTTCCTTGCGACAACTGCACACGTAGATGACACGATTAATATGACCAATAAACCAGAACGTAAGAAATTAACGTATATGCGTCAAGGTCAAGATATTAAACGTGTACCGAAGAACTTCTCGTTCTTAACGAACCACTGTTGGGAGATCATTAAATCTGCACCCTATTATAACAGTGATCGTACGGGCCCTTACTACCCATCAAAAGAACACGGCAGTACGGATGGTAAAACCGATTTAATGCAAGTGACTTTCCATGGTCTACGTAATAAATCTGGTTTATCGGGTATCCCAATGCAACTTATCGTTTCACAATCCCAAGGTGTACTCTGGAATCTTTCACATTACGATATCATCGCATCTCGTGAAGGATTAGGTGTGACACGTAAAGGTCATAGTGCAACCGTTGACTTCTATCCAGATAAAGTCTTAATGCGTACAACTGTGCGTGATATTTTAGATGAAGATGAGAAGTTAGCTCGTGCTGTAGAACTTTCATGTGAAATTGCGCTCATGTACATGTACAAGGATAGTATCGAGAACAAATATCGCATGACTTTTGAAGAGATCAAGCAAAATGTCATCGATAAAGGTTATGATTGGGATAAGGTACTTGATACTCGCGGATACTGGTTGTATATCGAAGAAGAAAAAGAATTGAATGCGAAACCGTATTTAAGTGGATTTGACTTACTTCGTGTGGTAACAGGTGAGTATAAAACCGACATTCTTATCGAAATAAAAAGAGATGAATAGAAGATAGTAAGGGTAGCCGCAAAACTACCCTTACTTATAAAGAATTTAAATGCAGTTTGTTTCATTGCTATATTTCGAAATAATTTTAGAATTAATAATTAAAACATTTTGGATTTATATGACTATGAAGCAAATAATCGATCATGTTGTCGATACAATCGAAGATAGACAAGAAGGATTGTCCGATAATCTCTTCCCAAACTATATCGTTGATTATATCGGAACACTTGAATCAGACCAAGCCCAAATTCGTTATATCTACGAATACCTTTGGTTATGGTGGTAATCCACCGGCAAACTTAAATGAACTATTAACTTTATTGAAAGAGGATTTCTTACCCTTTCTTGGTTTCTAGTTTATTCAACATTTAAAACGAAACAATTAGAAAGGATAATGAGAATCATGGAACACGAACCGATTTCTTATATCAATGCTTATTTGGCACTCCCAAGTAAGTTTATTGAAAATGGTTACTATTATGCAGTAAAAGAAGGTGTCCTAAGTGTCATCAAAGGTAAGGCAGAAAAAGATCCACAGCGATTAACACTTTCTTATGGAAGTGAAGATAAAGAAGCGCAAGCTCTAGCGGTGGAAATTAAGAAACTTTATCCTGAGATCACAATTAAAGGACTTGAGCCTAACTTTGTTAAGCATAAGCGGAATGCGTATATTAAACGTAACCAAAATGCCTGGCTTCGTGCTACCCATGTGATCATTATCCGTGAACAACGTGAAACCCTAACCCAACGTTTCTTTATTGAAAAAGCGGAAGAAGGTAACACGAAGTTCGTCATGACACTTTGCCTAAATGAAGAGGATAAATCAGATGAGCAACCGCCAAGCTTTCATCCAAACAGCGGTGAAGATGTTAAAGGAAATTGATCCTAAAAATAAATCAATCGATATCTGGGCTGATACAGTAACGAAAATGACCAAAGCCCAGTTTGAAGATTATATTGAACGCTTAAAAAATGGCGCTTCTGAAACTCCAGATCTTGATAAACCACGTGAATTAATCCCTTTGGTTGTCCCAACCTTAGATGATAACCGTATTACCGTAAAACGTAATCTGGCTATTGCGAAGAAATGGGGCCATAACTTCTTTGAACGTTGTTACATCACTGACAGTAAGACTGGTCAAACGATGTTAACCAATATTCCTTATGGGACTTTCTTAATGCCGATTGTAAGGCAAGCGCAGACATTAGAGAAAGGGATTGCTTATGAGAAAGACGGGAGTAAACTCGATGATCGTACTAACCAGATCGCTGATCACCAGAAAGGTTCATCCTTCTCTGCTCCGGAAGTACAAGCGTTACTCTCCCAAGGTCAAGAGAAAACCGTCATGGAGTTCATGAAGTTCCGTGGTGGGGATTCAAAAGCCTACCAAGCCATGTATAAAGGTTTATTAGAAACTGGTGAATTCGAAATGAGTTCATATCAAGACAGCTCTCGAGTTAAATCGGCAGATGTCGCCGGTATCTACTTGAAAGCATGTCATATCGATAACGATATTTAATGAAAGGAACATGCTACCATGATCAATGACGAAACAGGTCAACCTTTAACACCAAGTCACTATACTGAAATCGCTGACTTCTTAAATCAGCGTCTACGTGATAAGATCCGTGAACTGTCAATTTACTTTTTACAAGCTAACGCTAATCGTACTGAGCGAAATGGTTTTGGTGAGTTAAAACAAGGTAAATCAGTCCGTGAGCAGATCTTAGATCTTACTTGGTTATCTAACCAACTTTACTTATCTAATCTTACGACACCTTCTGGTTTACGTCAGGTATTAGTTTTACTTGAACAAAAAGAAAAAGAACGTACCCGTCTTGATTTCATTATTAAGATCACCACTGAACTACGTCTTTATCTTGGTCAACAAGGGTTTATCGATTTAGTCACTGAATTAACTAGATCCATGAACCTTGGTCCAACGGATGGTGGATTAAAATCGAAATCAGTGATGAGTCAGTTAAATCGTGAGATTAATACGGTGGATGCAGAAACTCTCGTGGCTAACCCATGGATCGTACCAATTATCATCTATGGTTTAGATAGCCGCACAGCAACGACTATCCACGCAGAAGCAAATAAGATTGAAGAACTGATCGAAGGACAATAATCCAATGGCATTATCAGAAAGACATTTACTTGTTGATATTGATATGCTGTTTGATGTGCGTTATGCTGAATTATCACACTTTGCACCAGAGGCAGGCGTGGTATTATTACACGAAGGGAAGTATTTCGATAGAGAGCGCGATAGCGTGCTTTATTCGACCGCTAAGGTGGATGATGCGACTTGGTGGGGGACTTATAAGGATAGATTCATTTCGTTGCTTAAAGACTCTCCTATTACGTTTTTTTGATGCACAATATCTATCCTCTAACTAATGACTATCTCGAAGATAACCATCCCGGACAATCGGTTGTGAAAAACTCACGATTAATATTCCGTATGGTCGTCTTGATGATGAAAGTTATCATGAGTTGAAAGAAGTCCTCTCTGAGCATTTCATGGGTTATTTTGAATCAATTAATATCCTTCATATGCCTCATGAAAAACTTGACCTTCAGTACATCAGTAAGTACTATAGTGATTACTTCTGCTATCGCTGGTATGATTGGATGAAGCTTCATTATGAGACGTTAGATAAAGGATTGCGTCCCTCATTTAGAATGTGGTGGCCACGCATGTTATCAGATGTGGAATTTGAAGCGACAGATAGAAGAGCAAAAAGAATTCATTAAACAAACCGATGTTTATGAGTTTTTCTTATATCTCCATTTACCTGCTTTCGAGATTCATTGGCTGGATAGATTTCAGACGTGTTTCTACGTAGAATCAGAACAGCAACAAAAACAAGAGGCATCTTAATGATGCCTCTGCTTATGTCCGAATGATTTATTCTGGGATCGTTAAACCAGATGAAGTGATCTTATTCTCAAGCACTTTGATGCGTCTTTGAAGACTGGCGATCAATCTTTCATTGTTCGCATCTTTAATGGCAAGTTGTGCGTGTTTCTCTTTGAGTTTATCGTACTCACGTTTCTTCTCTTCAAGGGCACGCTGATTTGCTACACTGTTATCAGTCAGTGCTTTTTCACCTGAAGCTAATTGTGCTTGTAATGCAAGACAATAAGCTTGAAGGTTACCGTAGTCTTCAGTTATCTTTTGAAGTTGACCATAAGTAGTAGAAGTATCACGTACATTACTCAAACGACTTTTCTCTTCACGAGTACGTTCAGTTGGAGTAAGATCATCGCTCTTAAGTGGAGCGATATGAGTCAATACAGTAGGCTTACGACCTAATGCACCTTCTACTGCATCGCTGACTTTAGGGATAAGATGAGCAACATCTGTATTCCCTGGCAATGTACCAAGATCACAACTTAAGATAAAGCGTTTAAAGACATCACCACTGACATCAGGATATTTATCGATGTAAGTATCGGGTACGTAAATACGTTCACCATCACTACCTAATAAGGTAACAATGGAAGCGAAAATCTTACTATCTGCTTCGTAGATGTCTTTACTGAGCTCACGTGGCATGTAGTATGATTCATAGACGTTTACGCCTTGAAGCTGAAGCATACTAAAGCTACGGATTTCTTTACAGCTATAGATCTTACCTGGTTTCGCTACAAAGGGGCCGCGTAGACCCCAATGTCCAGAAACACCATAAGGAGGGGTCATCTTAGATGCCATCATTTATCTCCTTAGATTATTCAGATGCTTCTTCCGTTACCGCAGAACGACGGTTACGAACCAATGTTTCACTGGTGCCTTTTAATTTACCACTGGTGTAGTTATGACGAGCTACACAGAGGAACTGGATGTTTTCATACATCACAGAAGCATAGAGAATACCATTACGGGTTACTTTAGTTAGGTTAAGACCTGTATCCGTATCTGGTTCAATATTTTCAGCAGCTAGTAATAACTCATTGAGTTTAAGTACCATTAACTGATGTTGTTTATCCATGCGGTTAAAATCATCCGTACGAGAACCAATTAACGCATACTGAGGATATTTCTCATAGAAGCTGATTGGTGCCAAACGGTTCATGGCGTTACCACAGATCAATAACCCAATTGATTTATAAAGACAAGAACTGATTTCAAGGTTAACTTTAAGGTGAGCTTCCTCGTAACCTTTCATGGCTTCTTTCGCAAATGGGATTGCATCTTTATAACGAATCGTTGGGCTGTACATGGATGCAATAGTACGGAAACCAGGTACAGAAGACATCGTCCAAACTGGAGCGATTACGTATTCGGTTGGTACGAATAGATCTGGGAAGATCTTTTTCCCATTCAGCACGAGATTTCTTACTATTCAGCTAAGATATATTTTACTAACTCATCTTTGATAATATCTAAGTTCTCACCGATACCACCATAAATAAGAACAGTCCAAGGAATACTAATCCCATTACCAGTCACATCACCCTTCCATTGGTAGTTATAGGTTTTAAGTAATGTAAATGGACTATCTTCACGTAAGCGGTTTACTTTATCGTGCAGTGTTTCAAGATTGAGTTCATTGCGGATACGTTGAACACTGTTTACATCTAAGAAAAAATCATCAAGGTTATCCACAATAGGAATGATCTTGATTTCGTAATATGGATACTGCGATTTGAATGCTGGATCAGAGAACCAGATCTTAATTAAGCTATCGCTATAAGTTGCAGTATCAACAAGTTTAAACTCGATGAACTGAGGTAAGTAAATACCTTTAACGGTTACCACACGACCTAAGTTAACATCTTTAATGTGCTGTTGGAATTCTGCAACGATGGCTTGTTTATTGGTCACGTTATTTTGAGAAATGGTACGATCATTGGCTTTAGCTTCTAGCCATTTCCCTAATCGTATGCAGAGATCTCGTACGGCCAATGGGACTTCGATATCTCGCTGTATCATCCGTTTTAGAACGGAATGAAACGAGACGAACACCTGGTGCATCGTCTTTTGTATAATAACCTAAGTCAGTTGCATAGGTACGTCCTAACGCGGAGAGTTCTCCCAGTGGAGAATCTTTATGACGGGTGTTGTCAATGAAATCATTGAGTGTCATAAAGGCATGTAATGAATATTTCATAAAGGGTAATTACTCCTTGACAATTATTACGTAATAATAGTATACTGTACTAGATCCACAAAAGGACTATAACGATTATAATTAAACAGAGGAACTTAAATCAATTATGATGATTTTTAACATCTTCCGATTATTCCGTTTCTTCTGGCCTTTTGTGGCTGATGTGTTCAAAAATTCTGAGGAAGAGCGACGTGTTATGATTGCGCGCATTTGTTTGATTGCAGGTATTGCAATCGCGGGTTCATGGTTCTATATCAACGATAAACTCGATGATATCGATAGCCTTCGTGCTGATAACTCACAACTAAGAGTGGCATTACAGCAAGCTGAAACCGAGAAGTCAAAAATACTTAGATCAATTTAACGATGCTAAAAGTGTTTTAAAAACCTGCCAATTCCACGCCGATAAACTCGAGACAGACCGGACCCAACTCGAAACGAAAATTCATGATCTTAAAGAAGAGATCAACGAATTAACCCAGAGTATGCGTCAAAATGAACATAGCCTGCCAATCAATCCGCCGGTACAACAAGAGCAAAAGGTAGAAAAGAAACCCTGCTATTAAGCCAAAACCGGTTGAGCAGAAGAAAAACGGAAAAACGCGATCGTCTCTCGGAGTTGCAATGAAAAGATCTCTCTCAAGACTCGGAATAATCATGTTAGCGTTAGGGATTCTTACAACGACTGGATGTCAACAATTTGATGGTCCTTACATCGGATTCCCGCCTGTATCACGTGGGCATGATTTTTCCACCACCACCCCCACCTGAAATCCGTCGCTTCGATTTTGCGAAGATGGATAAACGGTCTCGTGAAGCAGTCATTAATGACATGCTATCGTATCACGAGTTGTACGATCAATACCTAAAAGGGGTGATTGAAACCTATTTACACACGAACTACTCTTCAATTCGTGATCGCATGTCTGCATGTCGACCGAAGATGTATATCAAGAGAGTCAAAGTTCCGCCTGAGCTTCGTATCAAAGATGATGGGAAGTTTACGGATGATGAGATTATCTTGATGTTAACAAGACACATTCGTGTGCTTAAGGATAGAATTAGTGAGCATAACGATAGAGTCGATGATTTAATCAAAGACTATACTCGTGACTGCTTACCACCGGAGCGTGGTTTCTCTAGACACTAATTTGAGGATGTCAGGTTACCACGTAAAGTATTAACGATGTAACGAAAGCAAGTAGTATTTATATCAGAATGCTCATTATCTTAACCCAACATTTGTGAAGGATCTCAAATGAAGGATTTAGATGATTATGAGTACGAAAAAAGAAACGAAAGAGATTGAATCGATTACTGTCTCTGCTGTCCTTTATACCGATGGCAGTGCGAACCCGAACCCCGGTTATGGTGGTTGGGGTATTCATGGCTATACTTATGATTCAAGTAAACCAATTGAGTTAAAAGCGCAGAAGAAAAATCTGATTACTCAATATGGGTATAAAGATTTGAAGTTTGTCCAACGTGATGATTTATCGGTCTATAAAAAGATAGATGAATTTAATGGGTTTGGTACTGCAGTTCCACGTATTACTGACAACGTAGCCATGGAACTGACTGCATTAGAAAAAGGCATGGATTTTGCGTTAAAAGAAAACTTCGATAAAGTTACGATTTTAACGGATAGCCAAGTCTCGATTAATGCGTTAACCAACTGGTATAACACGTGGGTCAATAATGGCTGGGTGAATTCAAAAGGTGAACCTGTTAAGATTAAAGCTGATATTCAACGGATCTATCCGAAATACGAGCAACTAGCAGCTAAGGCTGATGATTTTAAGCTGCTATTCGTAAAAGGCCATAGTGGTGATTATGGAAATGATCTCGTTGATGCTTTAGCCAATAAAGGTAGTACCATGAAACAGTACGGTAAGACTCATGAAGAGCTTATTTACAAATCAGGAATAGAAAAAGTGAAAGTCGATTATCATGACCTATTTTCACGAAATCGCTGGTACTTTTATTGGCGGGCAAGGTGGTGGTCAATTAAACAACATTATTGACGATTACCATTGGTATTATTTAGGTGCGCTAGGTCACGGTAAATCAGATGAAGACTTTGGAATGAACCAACCAGATGGATTCATGTCAATCATTATCCTGAAAGAACCTGAACCTGTCATCGAAAAAGTTCAGAAGGCGTATAATGAAATTTGCAAACATGATTATTCATTTGTAGTTGCAGGTCGTTTAGATAACCTCTTAACCCCTGAAATCTACCAAGATATCATGAGTGATAAAGTAGAGTTGATTTGCGAAGATAAGATGGAGAAGACATTGTTGCTTCCGAATCGTAAAATCTTAGCAAAAAGAATATAACCCTGCACATCTTTCATTTTCGCAGATGGTGAAGTACGATTATCCGATGAAGTTACTGCGTAACTACCTAGGTACAACTGAAACCGTCAAGTTAACGAAGACCGATATCACTAATGAGCTTATCGAGAAACAACCCGGTAAGAAAGAAGGTGAAGTGAAGTATGCAGTAGACAGTCACGTGCTTAAGAATAACTGCTTGAGAATTCACGTTGACTATTATAATAAAGCAGAAAAACAAATGGTCAAACTCCCAATTACGTTAACACTGAAAACAGATCTACCCTGATAAACCTCATCTTCAGAAATTGATTCGTAACCATGGTGATAAAAATTAAATTCACGATTGTTACTCATCATTTATCTGATCTTGCGGTAGAGCTATGCATTAATTGCCGATCTTGGTGATGATGCAAAAGCCATTTGGGTATCCTCTACGATGACTTCGGTGATTCTTCGTAAGTAAGATCTATCATTATCTCATCTCTTGATATAAATAGTATGCTTAACTTTCGATAAACCAATAGGCCAACGCTTATGTCATCAGTATTTACGAGACTACTGGGACGGATCACCAATTATCTCGTCCCTGATACAATCAAAAGAATGATCGTCTTAACGTCGCTAACTAATGGTGGAGAACAAGTTCCAGAAACTGAACTCAATCGTCAGCTAGATGACTTCCGTAATTACTTCAACTTATCGAGTAGTAAAAACAGTATGAAGTTTGCGGTAGAAGTCGGTCACTTCTTATGGAAAGATATACGTGGTAAATGGCAAGAAGCTTACGATAATCAGCGTTTACTCGCAAAAGAAATTTACGAGTTATGCCCTTTATCTCTCCGTTACGGAAACGAGGAGAAGATGCAAAAGGATATCGTAGCAGTTTTAGATTACCTACGTAAATATCATCCACAGGCGGCACACGCTTAATGTGTAAGTCAAATAAGAATGAGAGGTCACTTATAGTGAGTGGCCTCTTGTTTTTGTTCGAAAAAAAAAAGAACTTGAAAATAAAAGATTACCACGCTAATAACTTATATGTTAGTTAAGACGTGGTAATCTTTGTGTTAATTAGGCAAAGAAATTGCCTTTTATGGTATCTGGCGTGAGCTAGACGATATAAGTATTCGCCCAACTCCCATCTTTCACCAACGCGACGCTTAGCATCGGCAGCAAGGATGTTTTCTTTCCAGAAAGGGTTTTGTACCCATTCGATTACGTTTTGATCCATATTGAATCTCCTCGTATTTTTAGAAAGTATTATATTACCCGACTTAAATGAGATTTAAATCGAGTCCTGAGAAATTCTCGGTTTTCTCATCACTTAAATAATATATACTTATAAAATCGATAGAAGACGTTAACGAAAGAAAATAAAAACGCTTGACTAATAGGGGCTACGAAAGTAGCCCCGATATTAATTATGCGAAGAAGTTACCAGAGTGATATCTGGTATAAGTTAGGGTGGTAGAAATACTCGCCTAATTCCCAACGCTCACCTCTTTGGCGATATGCCATGGCAGCGTGTATTAAACCAAAAAGAAAAGAGAGTTTAAATATAGGGCTACTTACGTAGCCCCTTTCTTATATTGTTAGTGTGGTAATACTTCTTCTTTCATGTCTAATGGAAGGAAGAAAGAATCTGCCAATGCGAGATAGAATCGCATCAATGCATGCGCACTACGGAACTGCGGTGAGCGGTCTACTGCAACTGCAGCATCCATGCTTTTCATGATCAGACTAAGATCTTCATGGCTGAATATCGATTGAACATCACCATAATCTTCACCCATATTAGCGAGTGTGATCAAACACGCATCCTGATCAATAATTACATCATGCGTATTCTTACTATTATGATCATTGATCTCAATAGTAACAGTGGTTTTACCATCGTTATCTCCAGATGTTTTAACACCATCGATCTTGATCTTGTTGGTGGTATTAAAGGCACGAGATGCCGACAATACAGCAGAGCGCTCTACCATATCTGTCAGAACGGGGAGTTAACTCTGGTTTCTCCAATAGCGCTAGACACATTTCTGGTTGGGTCCAAGTCTTCTCACCTTCTTCACACTCCACGCCATCCTCGATGTGGAATCCTAGCTCGTCACCACATTCATAATCCATGAGCATGGTGTAGTCTGTATTCTCAGGGATGTATTTCGATCCCTGTACGTTTAGTAATTCAATGATCATTCCAATTCACTCCTATAATAAATCTTTTGGTGCACCGGTGTAACCAAGATCAGCTTGGCATTTAGCTGTTTTACTTGCTGGGCAGCTCCAATATGAAGTATCTTGTTTACTAGTGCGTCCGCCATTTTTATCGGTGTTTGCATAGGCTTGCCAGAAGTAACCTTCGATTGTAGTAGGCTCACCTTTGGTTAGAGATCTCGCAGCGCGATCCTTGATCATGAGGTCAAGGTATTTTGGTGACGCTGGAGTATACCATACCCAGTAGTCAATTCCACCCTTGTTGGTTACGCCAACTTTAATTGCTGTTAAGGCAAGCCCGTTACAGAACCCACCTTGTTCATAGTTAGTCGCACAAACTTGTGCTTTAACTGGACCTACTTCAGGTGGTAATGTTTTTACCTTGCGGTGCACGAACAGCAATGTAACTACCGGTCTCAGTCTTGAACGAACCTTCAGGATCATTGGTTGAGTCCTTGAAATGGGTGTTTGCTGTGTTGGTATTTGCATCTGGCATAGCGACACGTAGGTCATCACTCCAGAAGCCTGTTGTATTTTCAGGGAATAGAACTTCTTTAGTCCACTCACCTTTAGCGGCTGCGTTTAATGATACTACCGCTAATGTCACTACTAATAATGTTTTTAAAGTTTTTCATGATAAATCTCCTATAGATTTCTTTGGGTTAAATAAGAGGCAGCGCATGCTACCTCAGTTGGTTGAGTTAAATTAAATTTCTTTTTTAAGATGCGACGCATTTCTAAATTGAATGGTACATCAGATTCTAAACCATCATGGTAGAAGAATGCGCCAGTAATCAATGATTCACGACCATCAGCATAAGCATGGATATGACCCATCTTACCGTCTTTCTCCATCGAAATGATGAATAATGCATTACGACCATCTTTCAATTTAGCGTGGATTGCAAATGCATTATGCACTAACCAACGCACTTCTTTCGGTTTTGCACATTTACTTGCACCGACATTTACTTCTTCAGTCCCACTGAACTTACCGTTTTTCCAATGTACGATGGGCGAGGATCATATCACCACCACTTGGTCTTTTATTTAGGCCATGTAAATGGATACGTCCATCTACGAAATAGATAGCCAACCACGGAATCGGGCGATAGAAGTTCGCCATCTTGCCTGTTTCACCAACAGTACGGAAAAAACGCGCACGGAAATTGTTTTCTCCGCGCACTCTGTATTTTACGTAGTCTGCCGTGCTAATTACACGATAGACCTCATTATTCACTCCAGTAATAGGGTTAACGAAACTCAGGTTATTTGAACCAATACCACTACGAGCTGAGTGCAGATCGGTATAACTAGTAAAGTCACCGATTTCCTTATAGATACCGGCGATGTTCAAAAATCTTTTCTCAGTGTGTTGAGAAGGGTGATAGCTTTTAGTAATAATATTACCTTTCATTTTAATCCTCCTTTAGGATTATAACAGCAGGCTGATTGATAAGGGTCAGTCTGCAGATTATCTAAAAAGATTTACACAGAGCCAGCTATGAACGCTCTGTGTAAATCAAGTACACGTGTCGAGTTTAAGGTTCTATGCCTTATTCTCATGTAGATTATATATACTTATAAAAATGATAGAAACCGTTTTTATTTTTACTAACTAATTAACGAGGTAAGAAAAGATGCAACATGAAACCGCATTCTATCCAGAACAGTACCAAGGTGATATCTCAAAACTTAATTATATCACCAATCTTCTCTATGATTGCATGAAGTTGAATCAGGATTTCAAAGAAAAGATCAAACCTGTGACACTTTATCAGTTATCAGGGGATTATACTGAACTTAAGAAAGAACTTAAACAAAAAGAAACGGATGAGTATGATTATAAACGTCATATCCCATACGTAAAAGTAGATGGTAAACTTCGTGACGGCGAAGAGGTGAAACGTTCTATGATGCCACGTTTCGCTTCTATTCTTGATAAAGCGATTACACGTAAACCAAAAACCCTGGTGAGACATTACCAGAAGCTTGTCAGCATAATGAATGGGAAATTAGTTCATTAGGATTGGATTTCAAAACCCTATCATATCAAAACTTCATCGAAGCCATGAAGCTTAAAAATCCAACCGATCGACAAATCCGTAATGCTTTAGTTAGCTACGTGATTCAGTTCCTAATTAATGGTGGGTTGATCAAAGACAGCCATGAGTTACGTGTGTTTGAACGAATCATGCACAAGTATACTTATTTGGCATCTGCTTTATACTTCCATGGATTATTTGAAAAAAAGAAAACAAAGGACTATTTGGCTTATCTAAATCAAATACCAATATCTTATTTGCGATGATTTATGGAAATGATTTCCGTGAACTTTGCGTATTAGAAGGAATCGATAACGATAACTGTGAGTTATTTGTGATTTTGAATAAACACCGTGTTCGTTTACTTGAGAACAATGGTTTATTGACACGTCCAAATATTGATGTGGTACCATCTGGTGATCAGTATGCACAATTAGCAGTAGATTGCATCGTTCAGTCATTGATCTATACTTTACTTGGTGTGGATTATACGATGCACAGTCCATCGTTATTAGATAGTGTACCAAATCTCCCTGATTACAGTGAACTTGCTGTATTGTCTCGTTTCGGTGTACCTCAAGATATCTATATGCCGTTGGCTAATTATCGTTCAGTCTTAGGAGAGTAGTGATGGCAGTATTACACGGCACCGTCCGTGATAACTACCAAGCTATTACGAGACGAATCGTTATCCAGGTCATCAAGCGTTTAAGATCCCATCTGTCTTTTAATAAAGATACCGTTTTCATCATCAAGGGATTAGAAGATAATCTCATGGTTTGGAATAGTGAGAAGAATGAACTTCAAACGATTCGCCATAACCCAGGTGAAGACAGTGCACGTTTTGGTGAATACGATCAGTTAGAGATCGAATTTAAAGAAGAACTAACGGATGATGGGATCGCAAAAATGGTTATATGACTGACATGTTACCACCAATCTTTCACGATGAGCGATTGGGGATTCGAATGAATGTTGGTTACATCCAAACCAGAGTAACGTTATCCTTCACCTTTAAGTCAGGTACATGGGAATCCATGCAGACCTATGAGGGATCATTTGCGAGATTACTCCAATCATCCAGAACACTTATCCTTCATGAATTAGAGTACTACGTATTACCAGAATTACAACAATGTGAGTTATTACGTACGTTGTATGATTTAAAAGAAAAACAAGGTGGGATCGGTGATACCTTTGATGGGTGGATGGATAAGAACACCAAGACAGGTGCTTATCGTACATTAACCAATAGAAAGGGCAACGGCGCGGTTATGGCGTTTAAAGAACGTCAACGCCAAGTCATCCTGATGTTAATGGAAACCCAATTGACCGATGCACAAAAAGAAAGAACGTGGTGCTTCAGCTGAAACTCAATTCGAAGTGCAGTTCTATTATGATGCTCCTTATTACACCACAGTTGAATATCCTCTAATGGTGCATAATCAACTGGTGCCAGGTAAGTGGTTCGTGGGACCTCGTGTGCATCATGCTAATCGTGATCATGAAGTGACCTTTGATAAACTGCAAGATGGGCTACAGCATGTAATTAGTGAGGATCAAGCAGTAAGTACTTTTTACTTCTCAGGAAGGATTACGTTATCCAAGTTGGGATAGTTGGAAAAGTATCGGCTTCTCATTATAATAACATGAAAGCAGCAACAATCCTGATCCAACTTCCTGAAAAACTTCCTGAAGCAGATAAGTTGACCAATTATACGCTACTGTTACCGTGTAGTGCGATTGAAAGCAACGTCATGAAATTTGGTCATGGTACGAAGCGGTACATGAAAGACAACCGTAAGCTCATGTTCTCAACCACACACTCACCCATCGTATATCAATTATACCAAGGTAACGAACGTGTCGATATGGAAAACTGTTATTTGGATGAGAAGCTCGATCTCTATACTAACTACAAGTTAGAACACTGGCAACAATGGCATCTTGTGATTGAGATCCCAAATAACTATAACCACATTGAACGTGATACCATGAACATGATGATGCGTTATCCGGATTTCCTAGCTGAGATTTATCAGACTTTATTATATAAAGAACGGAACTTCAAAGCAGGTGAAACAATCGAGGAAGTTTGTAAGGAATATCTTACTCGTATCCCGACGTTACAATCTGGCATGTGGTATCAGATCTATCGTTGCCTGATGCTCAATAAACCACTGACTATGCAGTATGGTGAGCACATTGAGAAATACTTCTATACTTGGTTGATGGCAAAACATCCTGAGTATAAAGATCTTGATGAAGCTAAAGATGATTGGTATCATTTTGATCTACCATGTGAACGTCATGCTATCCTATTGGATTTCCAACCAGATCTCTTTGCGTGGCTAAAAGCCCATCATGACGATCCAGATGCAGTCAATGACATTTTTCTATGGTAAAGCAGATGTGACGAAAGTCATTCCATTCTTAACGCAATATACGACATCGATCAATAACTACTTCATGGATATTCCAATTCCAAGAACGCAGATGATGTCATTTGTTAACGCTAAACGATTAGGAGACTAAGATAACGATGGCAGGTTTTAACTTTGAAGAAGTCCCAGAACGTAAGGTCGTTATTGAGGACGTTTCTAAATACCTTCCTGATGAACACGTAAAAATTACAGTGGAGCAAGAAAAGAATCTTGCTCCTACTGATTTCTGTAAACAGGAAGAAGCAGTTAAGCTCCCTATCCACCATAATCCTTATTTAGGGGTAGAAGTTGATAGTAAGAGTGATGACATTTTAAATATCATCTCTTTCATGGAGGGGTCGCCTTGGCAAGTAGAGTACTATAGCCAATACCTTGGTGAAGATGATGAAACTTATGCGTGGTCTATTGATCGAGCGCCCGCATTCCAGCAGTATCGTTGTATTAAACATTTCGAACTAAAGGTAACCAGCAGTTTATCTTACAGTTATGATGAATCAACGAAAACCGATGAGCTAGCAGGCACGGCTCATTTCTATCCGGTACTAAAACCAAATAAAGGCGATATGTTTATTGCCGATATTGGGGATGGAAGAAGTGGTTTACTTTGAGATCACTTCAGTGAAGAAACTTTCCGTACGTCGTAATACGGCATGGGAAGTAGAGTATTTTGTGCGTCAGTTCTTAACCAAAGAAGCACATGATAACCTTAAACTGAAAACGATCAATACAGTTGTCTTCTCATTAGAAAGACTCCGCATGGGTAATGGTGCGTTCATTGAAGAAGAAACTTACAGTGAACTCGCTAACATCGAAGAAACCATGGATAGACTGATTCGCCAGTACTTCCGTCATTTCTATGATGAGGAGACTTGTAGTTTCACTGTACCACTTGGGACCAGTATCCGTACGTGTGATATCAAACAAAATGATTTCTTATTGTCATTAGTTGAAACATCACGCTATCCTGAATACTATCGCGTTAGACGTATTCGTACAGATCTGACCGATAAGTATAAGGGGTGGAGTATCTGGGATGCGTTAATGAACCAATCATGGCTAGATCTCGATGATGCCATGACGAAGTTCAATATCCTCTCTAAGATGGAAATGCGCAATAACACCATGCAGTGGAATGGGAGCCATAGTCAATATACGCACTTTATTTATCCGTATAAGGATATCGTTGCTGCAACAGGTGTACAGTACAACCCACGTTTTACAGCACCCGCTGAGATCCCTATCTTTATCGATGAGGATACCAAACAAAATAGACGTTATATTTATCATGTGGGCATGAATAATGACTACGTCTTCAGTCAGTACTTCTATACGGCTAATGAAGATAACATGTCAAGATTGGAGTTACAGGTTTATAAATATTTAAACCAACAACCAATCTGTCCTCAAGAGATCATGCGTTTATTAGGTGCTTGTACGAGATGGGATGATCTAGATAGATATTATTATATTCCTATTTTATATCTATTAGGTCATGCTATTGTGATGGGTTACGTTGAAACGTACGGTGAAATAGTATCACCTTAATCTTGATTATTACATGGGACATTATGGTTAATTTTTATTACAATGTCCTAATTTAATAGTTGAGGTAATTTAAGATGGTACAAGAGAACGATAGTACTTACTTTTTTACAGTAAAGTATAAAGATGGCAATCTCATCTGTGATGCAGGGTGGGCTGATTTCGACTCACCCGAGAGACAGGAAGTTGATAAGCGAATGAGGCTTACTAATACAGCACTGGATATCATTCGCAGTCATTACCCGAATGCAACCGATATCCACATTGAAGTTACATCGGATGATTCTAAGAATACACTCGGATTTGTAAATGATGGTATTCCGATCAATGTAATCTGGCGCATTTGGGATGATAACTGGTATCTCGTATATCTCTCAACGATCGATAAGGTGACAGAAAAATTCTTCCAGGTTTACACGGTGCATGATGTACCAGAAATCGAAGGATATCCTTATAAGATGGTTATACCTCGCTCGACTGTGATGGTACTCAACGAGATCGAGAAATCTGGCGAGATCGTATGGCATGCCCTTACGAATAACAGTTAAAAAATAAAGTTCTACATGAATACCAGATGATGTGAGAAGATTCCCAACACCATCTGGTTTGTTATGCATCTACACGGGCGAGCCGAGGAAAGGGTAACCCATTTCCGCTTGAATGCGGGCCGCGTCTTCGCGTCCTACATTGTACCAGCTCATAATCCGGCGAAGCTGGGCTTCCTTCGAATTTGGTAATGTCGCATCTTCTCAGATACAACATCAGCCTCAGTAGCTGTGATGATGTCATTTAAGAATGTTGTGCCCATGGGACCTCCAAACTAAAATGGCAAAACCGTTAGGTACGGTAGTCTGAATACCGTACCTAACACCCTACTCGAGATATACGTCCTGAGTATCATGTAGATTATATATGAATATAATTTCGATAGACTGGGTTTTTACTCGGTCTTCATTTTTGTTGCAAAAAAGAAAATAGGGTATATAATAGTATGGAGAGAGATCCCCACACCGTATCCTACAAGCGGATATATGGAAATCCCATCTCCGCTTGTATTTCTTTAGCCCGGTCACGGTTTACGCCGTACCAAGCCATAAGACGACGAAGCTGTGCTTCCCGTCTTATCTTAAAAATTTTCAATGCGTTCAGCACTCAGTTGACCTGGTACCGAATCGATGATTGTTTTAAGAAATTGATCATCCATACTGGTTGCTCCCTTATGGTGATTATTAATGCGAGTACTCCACGTGCAGCAACACGTGGAGTACTATTACTGTAAAGTCGATACATCCTGCTTTACATCAAAAAGATAATATATACTTGTAAATTTTATAGACTAGGTTGGAGATATCCGACCTTGATTATGTCCAAAAAAAAAACAGCGGACAAAAGTAAGGGAGTCCGAAGACTCCCTTTATAGATCAGATGTGCGGACAATCCAATTCAACTTCTTCCCACACCTGTGACTCTGGCGTCTTGCGTTGGTATAGGGTGATCATCTCGCCATCACGATCACTCTCCTTATAGATGAAAACCAAATCAGATCCGTTGATTGATTTAGCTAATTCATCTCTTGTACAAGTTGCAGGAATATCACCCACCTTAGCATATCCCCATCCTGCTGCCATTATTCCCATGTTGCAGCTCATGATATCCTCACCAACACGCATCCAGCTACGTTCGTTGTTTTCTTCGTGATCATATACATGTGGGCTGAACTCCGCATCCTTATCAATAACGACTTGAGTATCTACCAGGCCACGGTAAAACCAACTATCCCCGCCCCTGTGCTGCATCTATCTCAGCTCTCTCAAAAAGCTTCCTTAACATAATCAAGGACAGTAGCTTTATCCATTTGTTTTTAAATCTTCGGACATCTCAAACTCCCATAGTTTATTTATGATTAATCAAATGAGATAAATAATTTATTATCTCATATCACGTAAATAATATATACTCATAAATATGATAAATAGCGGGCAAAATAAGAGGGTACCCTAAGGGTACCCTCGATTTATATTACTTTATTAGAAGAGATCATCAAGATTGATTTTTCTTCTCAAACTCTTTCATGTCAGATTTGTATTTATCGTGATTTTTTTATAAATCGAATCTACAATGTCTTTACAAGATTGGAGTTCTTTAGCTTGTTGATCTGCTCTTGCTGCTTCTTCGATAAGAGTTCTTCGGTCTTTTGCAGAAAATTCCCAACCGTGGGCGTTAGCATCCACTGCGGTCTCTTTGGAAGATCGTACACCGGGATATGGATTTCCGGTTTTGGGTTGGGGCTTCGTAGCGCATCCCGTAACTAGGAGCAACGTAAGTGTCGATAAGCTCATTACTTTTAGTAGTGATTTCATAGATACCTTTCTCTCTTTCATCTGAGATTGCAACTAAGGGCTTGTGAAAGCTCTTTAGTTGTTTCGTTTGTTTTAACGAGTGCTTCGTTGTTTGCATTCTGTTGAATAATAACCTGCTCAGCTTGTTTCGCTTCTGTATATTTAATGGCGTTATGATAACCCCATTGATAACATAGGAAACTACTGATCAAACAGGCAAGTGGCCAGTGTAGTTTATACTTCACGACCATTTCAGATACAAACGACAAGAAGCAACCAATTAATGCTTTAACTTGTCCTAATAACATTAGCATATCTAACTCTATTCGCCTTTTACTTTAATGTTAATAAAATGAGCTTGTTTAATACTACCACGTCTTGTGGAGACATTAAGCTCATTCAGATAAGGTTGTCCACTTCGGATGATCGTATCACCTTGTTGCGGATAATAACGATTTTCCTCAGTACAGATCACAACACCATTTCGATCTTCCATTGGGATATAAGGAAGATATCGACCATCGCTACATCTTAATGGTTGATAATGGTGCGTTGCAACGAAATACCGTTTTGGTAACTGATGTGAAGGTACCAATGTTTTCGTTACTTCAAGTGGTTTTGGTGATTCGATAACAACAAGGAATGATTGCGGTAATGTAAACAAACGATGAATCGTTTCTGGTTTACGAACTTCCTCTGTCTTAATGCGTCCATCAAGATAAGGAGTAAGACCAAATTTATCATTACTGAAAAGATCTTTATACTTCCAGACCTTCTCATACAGATGCCATCTTTGTAAATCAAACTTCAGTGTATTGTGATTGATGTATTTTAAAATCTTACCATCAATATTTAACCAATACAACTCACCGCATAATACTACACCGACTAATTTATTATCAAAGTTAATGTTGTCAACATGTAAGAAGACACTATTAAATAAATCCCCTCTTACATCAGAAGGTAAGATATTTTGATCTTCTAATCGATACAGTTTTACTGTACCGTGGACTTCTTCGAAATTCACGATGTTAATATGGCTGGTTTTAAGTCTGGTTTGACTGACCGCACCTTGCTCGATAAATATCCCCGTCGCATCACCATCGTGCCAATGAAAATAACCACCTATATTAAATAAGGAAGTATCACGTAGATGTTCGTGATTTATACCTTCTTTACTTAAGTGGATATCACTTAAATCGGCAGGATGAACTAGACTATCTTTATGATAACCGAGCTTTGCGTTCTTCTGGGTGAAATCCCACTGATGGGCATCCACACTATAGACCCACCCAGGTTGTCTATAGGTGAGGTTTTTTAATACCGGCTTCATTAAATTTACCTTCGCGAAGTTATGTTAAAATCTTAAGGTTTATCGGGAAATATGTACGTGCACAGTACACTTCACCCAACAACATAGCCTGAAAATTTTAACAGTATTTTATCGATAAAGTATAGTTAAACATTTTAACAAATTAAAGGAGGGTCATGAAATATGGCTCAAACAGAAACAACCGTTATTACAGGAGATGCGAACTACTATGACGTACTCGCCGCAATCCTGCTGGGCCCAGTCTGGGATGAGAGAGCATCATTCAGAGTGAATAAAAGCGGTATCAATGAGGCGGTAGTAGAAAGTATCATCAATCATGCAAAAATATAGTGAGTTGAGAGCTCGCTATAATGAGATGGAAAAAAAGCATGGTGCGGTATTATCAACGGTGATACATCCATTACGAGACAGAAATGGGAAGAACTCGTTAATTCATTTAAAGCCCTGGCTGGTAAAATGGAACGCCCTGGTAACCCTGGTGAAGCTAATGCTTTATGGAGTAACTACGGATATGATAGCATACTTAACAAAATTACTCCATCTAGAGAAGAGGAATGGGTAAAACCCATCATTCGATCCAGTATCGGGAGTTCTGGTAAAGCAGTTAACTACATCAATGGTACACGTACCTATCCGTGGAGTGTAGTGGAACTAGATGATATCGAGTTTTCTTTTCCTATAGTAGTTGAGGTGATTGCTCAGCGCAACGATATAGTAGCTGAACGTGACGACACATTCAAGATATCAGACGAATACGCAGTAGATCCAGTAAATGCATTCGTTAAATCATTTCGACTGCTAAATGACACCATGCCTTCTATTAGAATGTTGCATGATAGTTTGGCAACGGATAAAGCCTGGAATCGGGTTGCTGAGTATACTAACGACAAAGTTGCCGAGGGAATGTTACTCCACTCATATCCAGTTAAGAAAAATAACCCAAAAGAGACTCTTAAAAAGTACGCACTATTTAGTTCAAGAACAAAAGAGTACTACCATGATTATCTTATGACTCATAGCTCAGGTATACTCAGTGAGGTGAATTATTTGCGTCGGGCGATTGAGCATCGCGAGAGAGGTTCTTATGATAGAGCCAAAGCTAAACTAGTTTCCCTTATCGAACAAAATAATAGCAGAAGATCCGACCCACTCTTTAGGGAAGATCCAGCAGATCTCCCGCCATATGATGGTGATCGTCCATACCCAGTGACCATGCCGCGTGAACAGCGTGGTTTTACCGGATTACGATAAATACTTCGGTACTAACCACTGGGATAACGATTTAAAGGTTGTTTTCTACTATTTAAATGGCGGTCAGAACTTAACTTCAGAAATCGTTGGTTCGACCGAATATGCAAGACTTAATGCGATTGGTCTTCAAAATAGTAATGCGTTATCTGCAGCTAAACCAATCTTTGCGGATGCAATTGAGTTATGGCGTGATTATCATCAGGCGATTGCTAATAACCAAGCCGATGTGGCAAAAGCAAAATATAAGTTACTTATTGCAAAAGTGGATGAGCTTATCATCGCAACAGGTAACCCGACAATGCCTGCTGAAAATGGTAAGGTACTTTCTTTTTAGTGTGTTCTTAAAACCTTATTATACGCCAGAAGAAAGTTTGGATAAGGTGAATGCTGAACCTTGGACACCTACTCGTTGGTCTAAGTATTTCACATCTCAGTTCGATGATAAGGCTGGTATAAATCGCCGTACCATGTTTGCAGGTAGTGCAGATGGGTCAAACTATAGACTTGATCCTAGAGATATTAGTGGTAAAGCAAAAGCACTCGAGTATAGTCTTGATTATGCTAACCTTGGTATTTGGTTCTTATCTTTTATTGCAGCTGATAATAGAAATAAACCACTTAAACTTACTAGTAACTATGATTTTACAGGTATTAAAGGTTGGGTACCGGTAACGAAAGATAAGTTCGACGAGATCAAAACCGCATTTATTGATTATATCGAAGCCGTATTCCGTGACCACTTTGGCTTACGTAGTCTCGTAACATTTCCAAAACCGACTACTGAGCAAACGAATAAACTTGCGCGATTAGCCGATGTTAGTGGCGGTTCCCCTGAGACGGTGCAAAACTTCGGAAGTACTAACTTCCATTTAACAGGTGAGTTGGTTCCAGCTAACTTTACGCCTTACAGTAGACGTAATGAACTTGATCAAGCTGCAGCTGATTTGCGTAAGACAATCAGTGAATACATTAGTACCACTATACCGACAACTGCACGATATAACGCAATCGTTACTGAGTATAATCGTCTTAAAGCAGAACTTACCACCTATAACGATTACTACAACATTAATCGTCAATTCGAAGGTAAGTATGCGATTACGATGGAGCGTGCGAATATCCGTTTACCAGAAAAACGTGGTGCAACGGATAATGAATATAACGATTTACTTCGTCGTGTTCGTGATTATGAAAGTCAAGCACGTGCTGGTTATACCACGACAAATCCACAAAACGAATATAGTGCGTTAATCAATAAACGTACGGCGTTGGTTGATGAGATCAATACGTACAATAGAAAGTATAACTATAGTGCAGCTGATAACGATAAATATATCAATCCTGATATTTATACGCCAAGTCAACCACGTAATTTCACAGCCGATGAACAACTTAAGATCAATGGTCTTAATGATCGTTTCTTAGAGACTAGACGTAAACTTGATGCTTATAAGCGTGCCTTGATTCCAAGTTACTTTTTATGGAACGATTTAAACATTAATGATACTTGGCATGCTAATACGTATCGTAATGAGTTCCTTTCTCATCAGAACTATCAGGGATTCCAGTATATCCTTGATCATTATAATGAGTGGAATACTCGTTTAGATAATATCAGTAATAATACGAATATCCCAAATATCCCGAAATTGATTGCTATCGATAAAACGGAATTAGACGCGCAAATTAGTGAATATCGTCGAGATCTAGCCAAGCATAAGACTGCAACAAATAACAACCTCTATCTAGCGCTGGTGGATAAATACGGTACACTTGGTGCAGCGATTGCGAACTTCAACCGTAAATACCAATTAGATGATCCAAGATTTGCGGTATATAGTGATTTAAAACTTAAACCACTTGAAGCACCGCGTGAAAATGAAGGGTTTAGTCCTTTACCACAACCGATCGATGTGGGTAAACTAGTACAATATCCATTTGATCCAACTGGTGTGAGTAAACAAAACCGTGTTGAGGAGATCTATGATCTTACTGATACGAACCGTAATGAGTTTAACTACATTATTCCAAGATATGCACCATTCTATTCGAGTAGTGTTAAAATCGAGAGATTAGATACTGAGGATAATCAGCCATTGGTTCTTGAAAAAGACCATGACTATTATTTAGGTGGGCATTTTGGTGAGATGGAACCCTACGTCGGCGGTAAACAGCGTATTGAGTCATTAGTCTTATTTGATGATAGACGTATTACCGGTCGATATAAAGTCACTTATCAAACACTTGGTGGTAGCTTCATATTGGATGCTACTGGCTGTGCAGCACAGATCGCTAACTATCTGGTTAATCCATTACAAACGCCATGGGCTGAAATCGTAGGACGTCCTGTTAACTATCCAGTTAAACCGCATGGTCATGATGTTGGTGAGTTAGTAGGTGTTCAGGATTTAATCGATGCAATCCTGCAGTTATCTGCAGCAAATCGTGAGATTGCCAAAGCAGAAGCTGTACAAGCAAGTGCAGTCGCAGATCTATTAGATGAGACTACAGCAATGCGTCAATTGTCTCGTGATACAAAAGCTAATGTTCAAAAACTTAATGAACCAAGTCCAGGAGAAATATCTTGAGATTAAAGCTCTAATCCGAAATGGTAATGTCGTAGGCGGAGGTGGTGGCGGTAGTTCATCAACCGATGTTGATGCAGTGATATACCGCATGAAGAATGAGTTAACTCTTCTCTTTACAACCATGCTTAATGATAAAGCAGATGATTTATCTGGTAAAGTAAAAGCAAGACTTGATACACTATCAAATCGTCTTGACAATATCAACACCGTGATGAATACTGCAATCGAAGCGAAGTTAAAAGAGAAAGACTACGTTCCTTATTCTGCTACAGTGCGCAATCGTATCACTCCAGATGGTGTACTTCGTTTAACAACAGATAAACAAGTTGGATTACCTGCTACTGGTGTAAACTATCTTGATCCAAATAACAGCAATGTGATCACGACACGCAATACCGAAGTGACACCTAATGCCGTTATCCTCAGTGAAACAGCAACAAGTAACAAGCCCGTTATTAATCGTGTAAATGATGTCCGACTTGGTTCAACAGGAAATGTAATCTCTGCTTTGGGGACGATCAATAATCTTGTTAGTTCATCTGAAACACCAAGCATTACAACCGCAACAAGTATACCAGCAATGGTTACTTCTGCGATGGATATCGTTAAAAACGTTAAAGTCCATACGAGAGGTGAAGAGAGTGCACCAACTAATACGTTAGGCGATAACAAGAAAGTCATTTACTCACTTTCATCTACCGATACTAACTTGATTAGTAAGCACTTCTTTAACTCAGAAAGCTTCGTTACGGTTAATGAAGATGGTAGCACTACATCTGGATATGGCTTGAATCATACTTCAAGTTTTGCATTTACTGTAAAAGCACTACAAGAACTTGATACGAAGATCCAAGCTGCAGCCAAAGGCGATTTTATCCCTACAACTAAGTTACCATCTGGTGATGCAACTGAAGCAGGTAAGATTGTTGTTGCTGATGCGAATAAGAGAATCTCATCGGTAGGTTCAATTAACTTCTCTAATGCGGACTACAATTCTGATACGTTAGGTATACGTGAAGGGCTATATACTGATAAGTATGCAGCAATGGCTTATAACGTAATGACCAATCGTAACGAACTCAAGTACAACCTTGTTACTGAGCTTGAGAAATTACGTAGTAATAACAGTTACAACACGCGTATCGATAAATCAGGCATGAGTGTAACAACATCAACTGATGCATTAAAACGCATGGTACAACTTCCTGTTTATACGGGTTCGACAAGTGAGGGTTATTTAGTTGATCTAGCGAAGCAAAAGAGTTAACTAACTTTAATAACGATCAACTTTCCACTGAGTCATTACTTGGTGCAACAGCTCTTGCGTTTAAAGATACTAATAATAAATTAGGTGATCTTGAACGCCGTGTTAATGCGGCAACGGGTGGTCGATCTGATTACATCCCACTTGAGAAAATCAAAGCGGTCGTATCTGATCAGTACGAGGTCTTAGTTACGGATGGTAGAAAAGGAACTCTTCCTAACTACCTTCAATTCAGAGATTCTAAAGCAGCCTTTGAGTTACGTAGTGATGGTATCGCTGTTCACTATGCTAATCTTGTTGTAGACGATGTCGTTATTAAAACTTCAGGTGCTTCAGCTATCAAAACGAGAACCTTCACTGAGACACTTAAACAAGCTGATACGGTACGTTTAGAGAATACTGAACGATTTGCAAGTGGTCAGTTATCTAATGAGAATATCGATAAACTGAAAGGTTATTTCGATACTGCAACTGTAGTGAATGTGGACAATAAACGCATGTTCGTTGCAACCACTACTAACTATGGTTTCACAGATAACAATAGCAGTACAAGCTTCTATAATCCAGGTGCAATCGATGCAATCTTATTGGGAACATTAAAACATGTCGATAAACGTTTAACCACGTTATCAACTCAATATGATGGCTTCTCTAAATCAACTTCTACAGCATTAAGTTCAGTCACAGGTAAAGTGAGTACATTAGAACAGACAACGACTCAGTTGTCATCTCGTGTAACGGAACTTGAGAAAGGACCATCGTCAGCCACACTTAACGAAGTTCGTACGATTGGTAATAATGCACAAATGACGGCTAACCAAGCGAAGTCTACTGCTGATAGTAATAACTCTAGACTTAATGCGATGTATACATTAGTCAGTACGGCAACCGGTGATATAAGTCGACTTAAGTCCGATGTGAATTCATTGAATGGTCGTATCCCGAATATCTCTATTCAGAGTAATGCAACTGACTATTCGGCTGGTAAGATTCCTAAGTTTGTTGAATCTGGTAAACTTAGTGTAAGTAGCGTTCAGTTTACCGTTGGTAGTACCACAAAGTCATGAACCTTTCTGGTACTGACTTGATGTATAATGGACGCTTCAGACCACGGGAAATCAACTTAACTTCTGATATTCGTAAGAAAGAAAATCTATCTGTTATTACGGATGCACTTAAACGTGTACTCACCTTAAATGGTTATTTCTATAACTTCAAAGGTAGTGATGAGGAAAGTGTTGGTTTGATTGCACAACAAGTCCAAAAAAGTGCTTCCATCTGCCGTATCAGAAGATGCAGATGGTACTTTATCATTAAATTATAATGGTATCGTAGCGCTACTTGTTGAAGCCACCCGTGAACAAGAGGTACGTTACTTTTGACCTCTTGCGTCGTGTAGAAGCGCTTGAAAAAGAAACGTAAATAATTTTATCTTTTTAAAAATAGGTAGGTGGTCTAGGATGATCACCTACCCTTTTTTCTTTTTGTTTTCTATTTAAAGAAGGAGTTGAGATGAAGAAAGATCATTTCAGTAAACTAGAAGTGGAACCTTTAGATGAGTTCGTTGAAGGAAGACGAGTTTATCGTTTGACTAAAGACTTTACTTTTTACTTCTGAAGAATACGGCGTATTCACCGTACCAGCAGGTTTTAAAACAGACTTTGCTTCTGTACCTGCTGTCGTAAGAAGTATTTTTCCCAACCGATGGGAAATACATGGAAGCGTCAATCGTCCATGATTACTATTATGCTTATGCGATTGGTACGAAGAAATTAGCTGACCGCATTTTCAAACACGCCATGAAATTATCTAACGTATCGACCATTCGTCGTTGGTTAATGTATTGGGGTGTGCGTCTTATGGGTAAAGGTCAATATGGGAAAAACTATTTCTCATACACCACGTGGTCACATCTACCAAGATATCCCACGTGAACAAGTCAATCCACGTAAGAAATATTAGTATTGAGGCTACGATTTAAGTAGCCTCTCTTATGTTGTCAATTCAAAAGTCTATGTTCGTACCCATATATACGGGCTATGACACTAAACGTTTAATGTTATTTTAATAATAAAAGATTTAATAAGTAAGGATTTATATATGGCAGATCCAATCGTAAAAGTTCCGACGTATCCTGTCGATATGACAGGGGAACTTGCCAGTAACTTAGTGACTGAGAGAGTCACCCTTACCACCAAGAACCGAGATGAGTTTAATATCATCTTACCTCGCTGCGCACCGTTCTTCCATGACAGTGTACAGATTAAGAAACTCGATACTGAAGAAGTCATGACCTTCGGTAAAGATTTCTATATTGGTGGTATATTCGAAGGTATCACGCCTTATACGAAATATAATCAACAAGTCGGTAGTATCATCGTATTACTCGACCAATGGGTAGCTGGTAACTATGAAATCAAATACCAAACTGTTGGTGGGGATTTCATCTTAAATGAAACGCACTTACCCAAGCACTCAAAAATGCAATCTTAAATCCGTTGATGGTAAGATGGGAAGATATCCATGAAAAACCAATCGACTTTACACCGATTAAGCATTACCATCCAACCGATGAAACAAATGAATACGATGATTTCATCAATGAGCTAGGTCGTGTTCGTCAAGCCTTAGAGAAATTCTTAGGTGAGGAAAGAAAAGGTACCCCATCTTATAATCAGATGTTGCTTCTTCTTTTAGAGCATGGTCGTATCCTTGCAGGTTTAACGGGTCGTATTAATAGTCTTCAAACTGAGATCAGCCAATCTACCGCCGGTGCGATTGCCCGTGCTTTAGAGAAAGCCAACGAAGTAGCCAAGATGGCAGAACAACTTACTGCTAACTTATTCTGCTGCGGTAGATGATCGTGTAGAAAAACTTCGTGTTCAAATCAATAATAAAGTTGATGTTAACCTTGAAAAGCTATACGCTGCCGATGAAGCATTAAAACAACAAATTACAACGACAACCAATGCACTTAAAGATGAATTGACTAATGTCGTTAACGTGAAATTAGCAGATCATCTTGCTAAAATCACCCAGAACACGCAAGATATTGAAAAGAACAAACGTGATATCAACACGGATCTTGCTAATAGCGTCGCTAATTTAACTCGTACGATCAATCAAAATAGAACAGATCTAACTAACCTAGTTAATGCGTTAGCCAACCGTGCTGTGGTGAAAAACGGTCAAGTTGCACAAGTAATCCAAGGTACACTTGAAGCCACGAAATTTATCTCTGAAGCATTCGGTCAGCAAAACACACGTACGCTTTATACGGATAATGGAACAAGCAGTAACATCGATAATAGAGTTAATGATAAAACTATCTTAAAAATCACACCAGATGGTACAGATAACTATGGTCGTTTCCGTTTTTGGTGGTATCGGTAATAAATTTGCAACTCTATATCATGATGGTCATAACAACGTTCTACTAACAAGTGAGAACTGACCGATCAACATGAATGCATTAGACTTCATGATTGATAATACGAAGAAATTATCCGATGCGGTATTCTTGAGTGGTAACCAAACTATGCGTGGTCCACTTTATTTACAAGCTGCTAACTTGCTCAATGTTCCAGTTACTGATCCACGTTTTGAGGCATCTGGTTTCAGACGTCCAAATGGTACGGTAGAGAACGGTGTAAGTCACGGTGCACTTGAGATCGCAATAATGCATCCTGATCCAATAGGTCGTGCCCATGGTCGTACGATTGGTTTCAGCTATGGCCCAAGTCTTAATTTAGTAACAGGCAGCTATGATGCGCAAGGTCGTAATTTTAAAACAACTGAGATTCTGACTCGTGAATGGATGACGGGTGATAAGACAAACAACAGTGCCGATAGAGTTCCAACTACTCAAATGGCACAAGAGCTTGTATCCACTAAAAATCGCAGAAGTAAAAGTCAGCCCAACTTTCACTGGTCGTGTACAAATCCAAGATATAGGAAACAATAGTTGGAATGTACCACTTATCATCACATCTAACGATCCTAACCCAAAATCAAATGAGATCTGGTTGGGTCTAAATGGCGTGGGTGGTGATCCTCGGGCAAGCATGAAAATTTTAGTCATGCCAGATAGAACGAATAATACGGTTATTCGCATGCACGGTATTGTGGATGGTCGAGATAATGCTTCTTTCATGGAGTTATACAAAGACCGTGTTTGATGCGTCCTTATGGTAACCTACATGACTACTTCGTTAGACGCAGTGAGTTAGGTGATCTTAATGACTACGTGAAAACATCTCAGTTGAATGACTGGCGATCAGCTGCCGGTATGGCAAATAAGATTCCGCATACCCATGGTAATGGTCACATCTATCTCGGTTATCGTGTCCATATTCGACCTAACGTCGATTATACTGGTCCGGGTGCAGATCAAGTTGCTTATTATGATTGGAACTGGGATGGTAACCATGGCGGTGCAGGTCATTACTTTAGTGGTTTCGTATTAGCTCACCACGTTGGGGTTCGTTCGGATATCAAAAGTAAAGAAGATCTTAAATTGATTGATAGTCCTTTTGAAAAGCTTTCCGGAATTAATGGTTACACCTATAAGATGAAGAAAGATCTTAAGGGTCGTCGTGCAGGTGTGATCGCTCAAGAAGTTGAGAAAGTCTTACCTGAGGTAGTCAGTGAAGATACGAACGATAATGAGACCCTGAAATCGGTTGATTATAATGGTCTTGTGGCTTTATTAATTGAAGCTGTAAAAGAATTGAAAACTGAGGTAGTTTCTTTGAGAGAAGAACTCCATCAGTATAAAGAGGGAAAACAGTAACATGTCAACCGCAAAACAATATAAACGTTACCCGTTGGATTTAACGGGTAACCATCCTGATAATAGAGTGATGGCGGAAGTCCACTCTATTACCCCTCAGGAACGCATCTTTAATGTGATGGCGGGTGCATTCTATACGGAGTCAGTGCAGATCACTTATTTAGGTGAACAGTTAAAAGTACACGAAGATTTCCGTTTCCATCGTGTGGTAGAAGATGCGATCCGTCAATCTGGTAAAGATGTAGCGATGTTAATTGAGATTACCGATAAGGCAATCTCAGGTGATATCGAAGTACGTTATCAAGCTGTGGGCGGTGAGTTCCAAAACATCCATGAATCTCTCGTTGAGATGCTTGAGAACTATAAACATGATGCACGTGGTGTATTCTATAATGATGTCATCGAGAAACCACGTTTCTTTGAACCAGTTCGCCATTTAACATCAATCTATGATATCTATGGATTAAATCCAATCGTGAACCCATTAAACGAATTGGTAAATATTGCGCGTCATCGTGCAACGAAAGAAAATTCTTCTTTATTGATTCGTTTGCATCGCGTCGAGCAGATGTTACATGATGCGAATTTAAGCAACATCGATTTGGCCAGTTTTGCAAGTATACATGACGAGTTACTGCAAAATTAAAAAAACAAGTGACCGCTACTGATAGTACAGCTTTAACGCAATCGTTCGGTGTGCTTAAATCAGCACTTGAATCTCAAATCTCTGGTTTAACCGAGAAGGTAGAGGCAGCATTACCACGTGCAATTACAGAAGTCAACACCAATGTAACTAAAGTACAAGAGAAAGCACAACAAGCCTTAGCGAAAGCGATTAGTACTGAGCAATCATTAAACCAATTTAAAGAAAACGGCGGTAGTGTTACTCGTGCAGTAAACTTCGGTACGAATATGGAAGGGCTTTTTGAAAAAGTCGGTCCATTTGGTTTCCGTCTAGTGATTAGTGGTGATAAGCGTGTTGGTGGATTAACCACTGAGATGGCTGAGGTGAAACGTAAGCTTTGAAGAAGCGACCACTAAACTTGCCGGAGTAGATGCTAAGATTGCGCAAGCTGTTGATAGTGTAAGGCTTCGATCCGTTGAAACCAAAGCAAGTCAACTTGAGTCAGGTTTTGGCTGCAGTGACAGGAACAACTATTCCTGCGATCAATAATGACATCCAAAGTCAAAGTGGTCGTATCACTATCTTAACAAAACACAGTTGAAAACAAATAAGCGTGACTTAAATGAAGCCATTGAAGCCGTTAAGATCACCGCAAATAAAACGAAAGATGATCTTGCTAATCTTAACTTAAATGAGTTTAAAACTACAACCGTTCCTAACCTTATTACAACAAAAAGTAAATGAGTTAGTAACACCTGTTAGTGATAAAGTGACTCAGTTAGAATCTGTCACGATTCCTGCGCTTGATACGAAGATCACGACTGAAACCGAAAAAGTTAAAACAGCTTTAGAAGGTGAACTCGCAAAAATTAAAAGTGCAAGTCAATCCGATGCTTCAGCTGTTGCATCAAGATTGGATACACTTGAGCCCTCAAGTTAATGATCGTTTAGGTAAGCTTGAAGGTAAAGCAAATAAGCTTGAAAGTGATTTATCTAGTCTAGGTACAGCTGTAACTCAAGCCACAACGACTGTGAACGATTATACTGATCGTACCAAAGCTCAACTTGAAAAACAAATCCAAGCAGTCGATACTAAAGTCGCCGCTATCGATGGTACAATTACAGGTGCGATTAAACCTGTTAAAGATAAAGTCGATCAAGTTGAAACGATCGCAAACGCTGCTAAGTCTGAAATTGATGAGATGAAACAAGCTCAGGTGATTAAGGATACAGCACAGGATGGACGACTCGCTGAATTAGAACGTAAAATCGGCTCAGCGCAAGCCGCCGCAGAAAACGGAAGTACTCTCTCACAAGAGGAGCTTAAACGTGTTGAACGCGAATATAAGGAAGCGGTTAAAACGGCAGTGCAAACAGCGGGAAGTAATGCTGATGCGAAAATCCAAACCGAACGTGAACAACTTGACGGAAGATACGTTAAGGGATCACAGGTTGATGGAAAATATTATACCACTGAAAAACCTTTAGTGGCTGATGCACTAGCATTAACAAGTTCTGATGAATTCCCAAGTGGTAAATCTGGTTTCTATAATAAAGAAACGGATCATGGGGATAAGCATGTGAGCGTTGGTGGTAGTGCTTTATCGTTTAAAGATGAACCAAATAGTGTTGCAGCTTATTTAACATCATCCCAAGGTTCAACCGCTGAAATCTTAACAACAGCGAATATACAAGATGATGCGAGTGCGTTTGATGATCCATCGACTGATTATCCTGTTTCAGTGCGTGCAACGAAAAGAGTACATCGATACTGTAGGGAACGGTTTAGATAGACAAATCAAAGCGGCTAGTAAAGATATTGCGACACTTAAAACTAATTTAGGTGATGGCAGTCAATACTTGAAAGGTACTTATGATAATACTAAGTTTACTACGACAAGTACTGTTTTAAGTAAACCAATGAGTATCACCTCCTCAAGTAATATCAGTGAGGCTTACAGCGGTCATTATACTGCAAACCGTGTAGGTGATTATGATGGTGCTGCTGATAAAATGCCACGATCAACGCTTTATCTGAGCGATCAGGATGGTGGTTTTGTATTAGGGTTCAATAAGTTACCAGGTGGTAATTACGTAAGAGCTCGGGTTGGTTGGTATCACGATGATAGATTCACGATGACTGAGTTATTAGATAATCATGACTTAGTTCATGCTATCGAAACTAACTCACCGCAACATAAGCCTGTTTCAGTAAAAGGACTACGTGATTATCTTGGTAGTCAACTTAGTACGTTAACTACAAAAATCGGTGATATCGAATCTGCTGTAACACCGGTTAAGCAACAGGTGGAAGCTGCAGGTAACATCAAAGAAAAACTTGATGCGATTGAAGCGAAAGCGACTGCAGATAAAGATGAGTTAACTCGTGCTATCGAAGAAAAGATCACAACTGTAAAACGAGCTGCAGCTTCAGGTCAGCCGACCTGGATCAAAAATGGTGATATTTATGAAGCACAAGATCCAGTTACACTTAAAGGACAATTGGGACCACGTGATAGTACACCTGAGGGACATTTTGCTGGTAAGTTAGGTACCTACTATAGAGATGGTGGTTATGGTGCTATCACTATACCTACGGGACCAACTTCTTCATTTGCTATATCAAAAGAGACTGATGGTAGTTTATGGTTGAGACCTGGCGGTAGTACAGCACAACGCATCCTTACGGATACGAACGTACAAGGAGAGTTGGGTAAAGGTGGCTCTGATGGACAGGTGCCAACAGTTGGTTTGATGAATGAAACAATCCAATCCAAGATCCGTGCTAATATGGCTACGGTGGAGGAGAAGATTGGTGACGCTAAAACCACGGTACTTAAACAATTACCATCGTTTACTAAAACCAATGAGATTTTCCATACTCAGGATATCATTTCACTGAAACCAATGGAAATCAACGCACCTAATATAGGTGAGGAATTATTCGCTGGTAAATTCGGTACCTGGATAAAAGGTAACGAAGGTGGTATCACTATTCCTGTGGATGCAACACATTCGGCATCACTCACAGTAAGATCAGATGGTGATCTTCACTACCATAGCGGTGGGCAGAGTTATAACGTACTCACTAGCAAGCATAAATCAGATGAAATCAATGATTCATCTCCAGTTAACAACATCCCAACTGTTAAAGCAGTAAAAGACTACGTAAGTAGTAAGGTGGATGCAACTGTTCAGAAAGTGGGTCAGTTAGATACTAAACTCACTCAAGTGGATAATAAACTTGCTAACTACGATACGCTAGCTTCTACTGTAGAATCACTTAAAACTTCTGCAGGTCGCGGTGTTAACACCGAAGTACAAGCGAAGTTCAATGATCTTGAACCACGTGTAGTAAAAGGTGAAACAGCGTTAACTAGAGTTACTGATCTTGAAACCAAGTTAAGTAAGCAGTCTAGACGCTTTACTTATAGACCAAGTGATCTCATCCCAAATGGTACTTATCCGATCAACGACGTCTACAAGATTCCTGGTCCAAACGATCAAGAAACAACCATCACTAAGATGGGAAATATGACAGCGACAAAACTCTGGGAAGATGTTAGAAATCTAGCGAAAGGATGTTTCCTTGTTGTATATGGAGATGGAGATGCGATTGTCTCTGGTGAATCACCATTTATCAATTCATGGGTAGCTGCAATCGACACCAATATCAACCGCACTAAGCTCCAGAATATCATGACCAGTATGGTGATGGAAAACGGATCAAGATGTGCTATTGGTATATTGACCTGTGATGGTTCGGTCGTTGATATCTATCTCTATCGTTTAAATGAGAGTGGGAATTCATCGACACACGAAATCGTTAGAACTGATAACAGTGGGTTTACGAGCTTAACTGCCACACCGGGGATATTCTCTTATCTTAGAGGTGCTTGCGCTTCAGATCAATTTGGTTACCAAGTTGCATCAAGTGCAAATATGATCTCCAATGGTAAACTTCAGGTTAACAACGGTAAACTTTCTGGTTGGGAAGTATACGCAACTGCTGCAGATATCACCGCTTCACGTAAGAAAGAAGTGACATTCGAGAATGGGTATCAAACCTCAGCGAAATTAAAAGATGCTGGCGTATTCCTTAATACGAAGAAAATCACTTTTGCTGGCAGTGGTCGTAAACGCCATCTCATGGTTACAGTCCAATCAGATACGATTGGTACCGCGGTAATTTCAGATCAAGTACGTTTCTCGTTAAGACGTGTTAGTGATGGTCAAACGCTAATGTTTAGTTATCGTAGTACTAACATGCCAGTTTCTAACAAAGCAGGAAATGAGCTTCATATCCGTGCTAAGTATGAACTTACTTCAACGGCACTTGATGGTGAGTATCAATTAGTTGTTGATTTCACTGGTTTATTAACACCAGCAGCAACCGATATGATTTCTCATATCTGCTTGGGTTACATGAACAATAGTTTCGACTATATTCCATCAGATGATGATTTTTGGTGCAACTGAAGATACTGATGCTTTTAAACAAAAAGTACAAGCCGAAGTTCGTCGTTATATTCGTGAGAATATGAAACAAGATGCACCTGATCTTATCACGGAGAAATTCACTATCCAGCCTGGTGCAGAAGATTGGTCAGCTGTTGAACAAGATCAATATGGTAACATCCGTGCTCGAGGGGTAATCCTCCAGAACTATGATGGTGGTACATCAGCAGTCTTTGCGCCTAACCAAGTGTTCTATGTCAGTGAGACGCAAACCTGGACAGTACCTCGTGTATTAGTAGGCCGTAAAGCAGAGATTACGATTCGTGCTAAGTCTAAACTTGATTCAGAAAACAATCGTATCATTCACTCTTGTACGCGTCGTGCTTTCGTAACTTTACCAAGTGGAACAATTAACATCCTAGCAGGTGAGTTGACCTCATTTGGTAATCACTTAACGGTTAACGTTAATCAAAATTATCCGGATGCACTTGTCCCTCGTTTCAGTGTAACGAAGGATGATATTAACGTTGTCCAAGAAGCCTTGATTACGATTGTCGTTTAATAAATGTGATATAGTGGGTGCGTATTAGCACCCACTTATTTTTAAAGGATAAATAGATTATGACGAAATATGCCATGCTTGATGATGGGAATATCGTCACGCATATCGGGACTAAACAAGATAAAGATAATACTGAGAAAACTGTAAAATGGATTCAGTTATCCGCAGCCGAAGAACACGTCGTTCAGGTGGGTTATCAGTGGCGTCCAGATAAAGGTATTTTTGAACGAGTGCGTTTACCACTCGATGAAGAACGAGTACGCGTTTTAGAAAAGAATATCAAGATCTACTCAGATAAGATGGGATTAATTTTATCGGGTTATGATTATTATGAGATCATGACATTCCCATATCAAACCCAAGACTTGATCAACTACCGTGCTGTAGAACGTGGTGAAGCGACTGCAGACTTATGGTTTTTACCATCACTTTGTCAAGCACGTGGGTTACCAGTCTCTATCGTGGTAGATCGTCTTGAAGAACATGTTCGCCAATTTGCGAAAGTCTCTGGCTATATTACAGGGATGAAGCAGAAGTTTGAAGAGCGTATCAATTATGCAACGACTTATGCGATGCTAGATGAACTTGAACGCCATCTTGAAATTTGGCGTCAACAATCGCTCCTCTAATAGAAAGGAATAGTGAAATATGGCAACCGTCCAACTTAAAAAATATCCTGTTGATACAACAGGTAGAAGTCCAGATAACTTAGTGGCAAATGAACGTCACGAAGTGGACCCATTAAACCGTGCCATTGTACCACGTGAAGGTTTCTTCTATGGGGAGTCGATGGTGGTACGTAACAATGATACTCAGCTAGAACTCGGTGTTGACTATCGTTTAGATGATATCAATGATCAGTTAACTAAAGAAACCGGTAAAGCGATTTTCAGTGCGATCATCTTATTAAAAGAAAGTATCATGGGTTACGTGACTTTAACGTACCAGTGTTACGGTCGTGGTGATGAATATACTCCAGACTATCTTGCTCAATTAGTGAGGGGAGCAACCGTTGATAAAGTTGTTAAATTTAATAACATCATCAATCGTCCTTCGGCTTATAACCCAACACCGCACCGACACCCAATCAGTCAGGTGGTCTATTGGAATAGTGCGGTTAACGAACTTCGTAACCTTACTCAGGTTATTGAGAACTTACGTATTGCACATGACCGTGGGATGTATGCTTTTGTTGGAGATTTCCAAACGAAGTTATTGGCACGTTTTGAGACCATGGAAAACCCTAGTACGTGAAGCTCGTGATATTATCGGTACGGTAGATAAGTTTAAACAATCTACTGCAGATAGTCTTGCTGAAATTGAAGCCAAAATCCGTGCATTATCTAACCTTAATGAACTCCAAACTTACATGGAAAACATGAAGCGTGAATTAGACGCCGAATTAAGACGTGTAAAAGAGGAAATGTCGAAGGTCAACCAATCAGATATCGTAAAACTTCAGAAAGAACTTTCTGATCTTAAGATCACTGTTGGAACGAAAACAGCACAACAAGAAGTAACCAATCAAATTAATCAAGCGATTGCGAACTTACCAACATCTGAAAGTATTTCTCAGTTACTGGCTCAGTATGCGAAGAAAAATGAGATCATTAACTATCGCCCATTGATTGATGAAAAGATGTCTCGTGCGGATGCTGAAACGAAGATTGGGGAAGCAGCGAAGAAAGCAGAGTGGGCGAAAGTTACAGGTAAACCTAAGGTCTTAACCCATGATGAATTGGATCGCTATACTGACGGAACGACCGATATCAATAAGTTCATCATGCCTGGTACGTACAGTGTTACAGCAGGTTACGGTAATATGCCATCATTGAAGTTCTACGGGACGAATCTAGATGGGAATACCAACCTTAAGGGTGTACTTGAAGTCATCGGCGATAAATCATCTGGTGTGATCTATCAACGTTTAAATATCGGTGGGTTAACATTAACTCGCAGTGGCGCAGTAAATGGTGAATTTGTTACCTTCCCGAATCGTTGGGATGTAACAACTGTATCACAACCTGCTTATAATGACAACATCAGTCTAAGTGATCGTAACATCAGCTCAGTATTTTCATTTACTCAGAGTATGTCAGGTCTACCAGCGATGCCTGGTTTCTCACGTGGTCAGTTAAATGAGGCCATGTGGACATCCGCTCAAAGCTACGATGGTATTGGTTTTATGATGCATTCGCCACATCAACGTACAGCTTTCATGAGTCTTGGTGGTAATAACCATTACATCATGAGTAATGATGCAAGTATGGGTAGTAGTGATTATACTAATGTAAGTGCGTGGACAGTCGATCGTTTGATCACTCACAACGATCTTAAAGATAACTTCCCAGATTTATTTGGATTAGGTGATAAACTTGCTAATCTCCAAAGAAAAATAGTTGCCGCTTCAAGTAATCAGGTGACTATCAATACACAGAACAATCTCGATGATATCGCTGCTAATAAAGTCGTGAAATTATTCGATGGTGGTCGTGTTGGTGTGGGTAGCTTAAGATTGAAGAATGGCGGTGGGACCGCACTACTTACTGTTACAACAGGAAATGTTCTTGATCTTGGTAACCAAGCTATGGTCACTTCTTTGGTGATGCGCTCAGATAAGAGACTTAAAACATCGATTAAACGCATTGAGAAGCCCGTAGAGAAACTTTCTCAGTTAAATGGATATACTTATCAGTTTAAAGATAAAAACGTGTCTACGGCTGGCTTATTGGCTCAGGAAGTAAAAAGAAGTTTTACCGACTGCAGTTGTTGAGCAAGATGACGGCATGTTATCATTAGACTATAACGCAGTAATTGCTTTTATTGGTCGAAACTGTAAAATGAGCAATCTAAACGAATTGAGAAGTTGGAAGAACAAGTTTCTGAACTCACTAAAAAGTAAGGAACAAGCAATATGGCCTATTCAGTAATACCTGAAGATGATGCATTCGGTCCAATAGCAACGTTGACTCAGATGCCAACAGTTAATAGCGATGAGAAGTATTCGGCTTATAATAAACCGTTTATTTCACCAGAGTACCCAAATGCTAAATGGGTACCGGCTAATGGTGGAAATGGTTCCGTAAGGACAACTCGTCTATATGATAAAGGATTGCCAGCTTGGGATGATTGGCTGGTGATGAGTGCGAAAAACCGTGCTGCGATAATGCTTGAGGCGAGTGATATCATGTCCCGCAGCTACAATATGACAATTGTAAGATATGCCAGTAGACAATATGCAGGCTTTCGTATGATTGATACACCCGTTGCCAACGGTATCGATGGAAAAGAAAACCCACCACCTGGATGTTGGGGTGGGTTTGTGATGATAGGTGATTATCCCATTATAAACCTCGATATTGGTGCTGCTGGCAATCCGTATTACCTTACGATGCCAACACGTGGTAAATTTAAGGATGGTCGTATCCGTACGGCACTTGTTTATCCAGTAAGTAACACGGAAAAACCTCAGCAATGATTATAGTTATCCAGTTGATTCATACTAAACACGCATCCTTGTTTACAGCACGATGCAGTTTCTGATCCAGCACCGCAACCGGGATGGATAAATATCAACACTCAAAGACACGCCACTTTGGGTAGAGAACGATATGGTAATTACACGACTCATCGAAGCACTGATGCCGATACTCCATATCCAGGAAATAAATCAACGAAGATTGTAAGACCTGGTGGTGTGGGAATGGGTATCAGTGAGAAACGATATACTACCGCTGTCATTGATGGTGAGTATTGTATCGATTATATCAATGTAGCAGATGGCGGGTGCGTTGAAGTTGAATACGCTGGCATAACTGCCACCGGTCAGGCGACTAAGAAGTGGCCATTAGCAGAGATAACACTCAATCAGAATAATCGTGTTATACTCAACGAGCTCACAACAAATACCGTATATTTGTCCAATAACGATGTTAGTGGTGATAGAAGAAAGAAAACTGATTTTTTTCAAGTAGCGTGATATTCTTGATAAAAGCAAACAATTCGATTATTAAAATCAATATACCGAATTGTAATTTCCTATCAGGTATACGTGCTAAATATCAGCATATTTATCTTACCAAGATCATTGGTGACAATAACAAGGTAATCATTCATTGTGGTAATGAGGGTCTATCATTTTTCGCAGGTGAAGAGAAAACCGATGAAATTTATTGGTATGCTGGTAAATGTGATAATGACACCAATGAGGTAATCTTCACATTTGAAGGTAACGATCCTAACAAGATCTTTAATTTCGAGCCAGGCCCACCAAATAAGTGTCTTGGGTTATACCCGATGGCGAGAGCAACTGGTGCTGGAACTAATGCGCAGAGCCTTTGGGTTCCTGCATCAAATCAGTTAATAAATGCAGCCAATTCGGGTTGGAATGCGCAACGATACGCTTCTTTCCTTAGACCATTCCGATTGGGAGGTTAAATGAAATTCACAAATCCAGATGATCTATTTGATCGCCCATCACTCAGTGCAAAATGATATAAGATATCGAACTGATCGTATTGATCTTCATGATATTCGTCAGGTTGGTACGAGAGATGTTAATGTCAATGGGGCCATTCTTGTTGCTAATGTCAAAGAAGTAACATACCGACCACGAAAAGAACCAAACACTTATGACTATGATGTTATTTCTAACGTAGATATCTTAAATAAAACACAAATAGGATCACTGCCGAAGTATCATATTTGATGCGATCTGTAAGTTTATGATATCGCCTGTAAGAAATGAGTTAAAATGTAGTGGTGTAAGAGTTGGTGGTGACTACCTTGTCTATCCGATATCTGATGATGGTCGTGCAGTGGCGACACTACCACCAAGATGTAGTATTGTAGGTAGACCATCCAGTACACCGCAGTGCTTAAGTGGGTTGTTGTTTAAACATGCACAGCCACTGATAAAAACCAACTACCCATTACCACAACCTGGGTCAGTTTGGCCATCTGATGCAGTAGATGAAACATTCTATCCAACGCCAGTTAAGAATAAGATTCCTGATGACGTACTCGTTAGAATGACATCATCAGGGATTGCAGATCAGAATGTTGAAAACATCACGCACAAAATGGAGATCTTAGATTTTCGTTTAGCGGCTGATACATTTCCGAGATTGAAGTTAGATCCGAACAAGAAACTCGATATACTCGATAACAAGTATATCAAGTGTGACTTTAATAATGGTACATCGGTTAGTGGTCTTGAGGTTGGGGTAATCAATAAACCAGATTTTTGACTATGCTACGTATTATAGAGGATTTATTTTTAAATCTCAATAAGACGCCAACTAATAATGGATACTGGAATCAGTCAATGGTCCCAGTCTCACTGAGTGGTGGTCATACTAGTGGTGTCGTTTGGCCGATTCATGAAAAATTCATTTGTAACAATAAACACTTTAGGATATTGTACGATAGAAAACGTGCCAATGGTGAGTACCTCCAGGCGTGGGCAGGTGGTGGGATGTATAGCCCATTTAATGGTGATCCATCTGAACCAGAAGCTGGCATGCTTGCTGCTGGGGATAGTCGAGAACATGGGTTTAAACTACCAGAGACGTCCTGTATATGGGCAATTGAAGGAAATAATAACTACGTCGAGATAGATGTTGATGTGGAGTCATCCATTTTTATTGGCGGGAAGAAAGCACTGTCACAGAAACACGTCGCGTTAGTTAGTTTTCTTGGTGAAGGTAATACTGTCGTTATTCGTCTTAACGAGAGATTAAAATTCTACGGCAATTATAAATCAGGTATGAATAGCGGTGTTAACTTCTACGTAATGGCCTGTACTAATTCACTAAAGAATACTGTTTATATTTTGACGAACAGTGGTACTGACCTATCTGATAAACTTGTCTTCGACTCGGCATCATTACCTTCAGCTGACCAAAGGATGTTACGTGGTGTATTGTATATTAACCCACCACGTGGGTTTGCAAATAACATTGCGACAGTATTTCCTTTACGTAGAGATCCGATCTACCATGGACCATAGTCTAACGACATAAATCGAGGCATCCTTGGGGATGCCTCTTATTTTGTCCACTGTATCAAAGATTAGTGTTGTTTTTGAGCCATATAGTGATTTACTAAAGATCCACGTAACTCTACTGTTAATGGTTTAACAGCAACTTTATCACCCGCTTCAGGTGTAATTACTGTCATCTCATCATCTATATCAGGAAGTTGTTTTGTGAATAAGACAAAGTCCACATCTGTTCCTTCAGAAATACCCATTACGGTAGTGCCTGCTTTAGCAATAGTCGCATAGTTATAGTTAGTATTACCCACTTTATACGGTTCTGCTAAAGTCATATCGATCACACCAGACTCTAAAACGGAAGACTTAAGTTCTTCGAAACTTGCTTTAAGTAAATCAAGTCCGTTCTGGACAGGATCAAATTCATTTTCCGATCCAGCTACTAAATCTTCCGGACTATGCTTTGGGTCAGTGTTCTCTGATGGTGTCTTAATCGTGTTAGTTAAGATCGCATCTAACATGCCTGTTACACGCTCATCCACAGTACCAGTTAAACCACTAGCTGTACTGTATACTTGATGACCATCTTTCATTATAGATTTAGAACAGATCGCACGTCCATTGCGAAATAAATTGCTGTTTTATTACCATCGGCATCTTCATGAAAGAAAAACTCATGTTTACCTGTTTTCACTTAAACTCCTTAAACTAATTTCGCTGCGATTTCTAATTTACTTGCAGCACGTGATAACCAACCATTCGTGAATGCTTCATTTTGTGGACGGTTCTCAGTGATACTGATATAAAAATTAGATTGCATCGCAATTAAATTAATAATGAAATAACGTAAACCGGTTTGACCATTGCGTTTAACGAAATCCTGAATTGCACGTACTGTACCAGGACCAATTGCCCCATCTACTGCTACATCAGCGTAATCTTTACCACCACGGTTTACCACATTAAGTAAACGTTGTACGTGTTTGATTACTGCACCTGAACCACTATTTACTGCCATATCAAAAACATGGAACGCCAATAACGGATGGATTTGCATTAATTCATCACAACGGTTTTTCTTCCAATATACATTGTAATAAATATCGTAAGCAGTTGCTTTAGTTAACTCACGCATCGCGCCAGCATAACCATTTGCAACAGCTACGGCTTTAGTAATACCATAGTTGGTTTCCCCACCACGGTCATTTGGGTTATTCACATAACCACCCTCTACCTCAATCACTTCTGAGATAATATTAGTAGGTGTGAAATCACCAAGAGTTTTGAACTTAGCAAGATTGAAACTCATCTTGATTATTACTCCTTTTATTTATAATAGTAGATGTGGGTGACAGTATCACCACCCACATAAAGATATTAACTAGAACTACTACCGAACGCTTTTATCTTGTTTATTGTACACCAATACTTCTTCCGTATTGATAATGATATTATCTGATCCATCACCATTGATTCTAATAGTTTTGGCATCAGCTGTATTACTCGCTGGAACTGTACCAATCACCAATGGTTTATCCTCATATTTCGTATTGAAACAAGAGAAGTGGAACATTGGGTTGACATCATAGATCCAAAGACGTTTACCATTTACCTCACGATACCAAGGTGATAAGAACAACGGGAATTTGCGATCAAAACCGTAAATACCCCAGGATTGTCCTCCGTTGTTATTTGGGAGTAACTGACGGTCGTTTCTCATCTGATGTAACTTCGATTTATCGACCACAGTAGTTAAACCAGATGGATCATAAGCTTGTGGGCTACCCATGAAAGCATACGTCCAATTGTAGTTACTGCGGTTGTCCATGTCATCTATACCCAATAACCAACGTGGTAACCAGATCCCTTCAAAATCCCCACCTTTAACTTCAAGGATCTCGGTCTCATTTCTACCACCAGATGATCGCATCCACGTCAACACATTCCCGATATTATCACTTGGTGACCCCCATGGTCTAATGGTTCCCTCCAATGCTTCTACTTCATCGAATCTTAACATTCTGATACTATAACCATTTCCTGAGTCAGACAATGAATTGCTGATTCCGTATAAGCGACCAAAGTTAGGACCAAACGATTGCATGGTGTACAATGGAGATAATCCACTGAAACGATCATAGTACTCAAGTACACGGTTGATGAACATCACATCCATCTCAGCTGTACCGTCACTATTGAACTTCCATGGAATACCATTATTACCATAGCTACCAAAGAATGAACTATTTTTCGTATTAAGCCACGTTGATACACCCCAATAGATTGCCATATCTAATGGTAGTCGTTCTATCTGCACCGCAGAGTGTTGCGCTGGATGGAATGGTGGGATACGATTCGTCTTAGCAAGTAAATAACCAAAATACCAGAATAACTCAGTCGGCAGTGTAACTCGATCAGTACCGGGTATCGCATGTTGTACATTATAATACCGATTTAATGACTCCTCGCTCATATAGGTACCCGGTCCATCGATACGAATACGTTCTATATATTCAAGGATTCTATCTGGATTACTCATGTTAGCGCTCTCAGCAAGTGAGCTATAATTTTCCAGTGCTCGCATCGTATTTAACATCGGATGTAATGCGGAAGCAACATATTGCGTCCAACCACCCAATAACGATCTTGAAGTGTGAGAGTTATAAGGAATAATCTCACGATCGTTTGCCTTAGTACGATACCCCGCATACATCAATTTAATTGGTTGATTACCTAACTCGAGGAATGCTGAAATCTGCGTGTAATTGGTATTACTTGCCAAGGCATTAAGTTTATCGTAATCATCGAGATCTGATGGTATTTGCGTTATCCTCACCTTTCGGTTTGAAGTAACTAAAGTTAAGGAGAGAATCTGTATATACACCAAAATATGATGTTGATTTAGTACCACGATATAAATCCAATGAATTTTTCGCAAATCCAACTTCCCCTTGCGAATAAAGATAGTTAAACGGACGGTTGATCATACTGGCTTGTATATAGCCTGTACGGTTACCTGCCCAAGTATAATTATAGTAGTAACGATAAACGTTGCCTTTATTATAGATTGTTGCAGGTTGGTTCACCGGAAGTATCGTTGGAGGTGATGACATAAACGATGTTGGTACGATACTGTTACCCATTGCACGGTTAGTTTTCGGTAGATCAGATGAAATTGTATACACGAATGGTGCATGATAACCATGGCGCAATTGCACTGATGTACTGGATCGTTTATAGATATCAGCAAACTTTATATTATTCTCACTAGCCATCAGTGGACTACTGTAATCTGGTGAGCGGTGTAACTGAATGTTAGGATCAAGTCGTCTATTCTGATTTAAAATAGGCATCACCTGTTGTAATGCGTGTTTTGTTGCTCTAAATTCAGCACGTTCAGCATTAATCTCAACATAATTCCCACCCGCAAAGGCATCATATAAATCCACTACGCAATTGATGATATCCGCTTTGCGAATCGTACTGGCAATATCACTGGAATTATTAACGAGACAACCATTCATTCTGGATTGGATTATTGTCCACAGGAGTGTGTTATCCGTTCCTAATGTGTCAGGTGGTACAATGTACTCGTTTGTCCACGATACACCACTTTCACCGTAAATCTGACTATTTGATGTAATGAATCGAGATAATAGCATGATCATATTACAGGTTGCAGGACCGCAAACCGAATAGTTATTTATCGTCGCAAATCCATAAATCTCGGTTAAACATTGAATGTATCGTAAAGCTTTAGGCTGAACGTAACTACCTAGCTTGGAGATATATGGATAAGAAAGTACGCTATTATTAAGACCACTACGGTAACGACTAGGGATAAATATCGTGTTCAGTTGGAGAGGTGCGCCATCCACTCCTACTACCGCTACAGTACGGTCAGTTTTAAGACCGAGTATCCAAGGTTTTCACTTTATAACGACTATCGCTATCATAATTCGGAATCGCCGTATGGTTTATTTCGACCTTACCAAGATAGTCATCAAATGAAGGTAGAATATTATAAATTTTTCGCCTTCTTAACAACAGATTCTTGATATAATAGATTATGGTTGTAAGTCGTATATTTTACACTTGATGCACGACCCTAACTGACGGAAGTCAACATCTGAGGTCGTCATTCTATGCTGTCTATATGGACGCCATCTGTGTGCCGTTTCCCACGTCGTAAACGTAAGTAGATCAAGTGCTAATTTCACGTAAAGTCTTGCTAAATCATCATCTGATTTATCGAACCCAGACTCACCCTCAGTGAAACGTCTACCTGATTCGAAACGCTGATCTAACATGAATTCATAATTCGGATCAAGCACCCTGTCTATACGCACTATCTTTATTCTTACTGTTCCATTTGTTTCTATGGTAGTAAAGGTTAGATATAGCAAGGTGATATGCGACCATCGGTTGTAGACCCATGAAGTCGATTGTACCATCACATGCCGCTATAAAAATCCTTGCAAGATGGCCATTTAAGTTTTTGGGTTACCTTGTCTCGTTTCTCAGTAAGGGAGATGATCGTATCCCTGAACGCGGGAAGTCGACCGCTTTCTAGGTTACTTCGCATTTCGATTTTTAAAAGTATCTTGGTGTCGGGTTCGCTTTAACATCACAACAACCCGTAAACTTAACATCGTTCTGATCGCGCCACCACGTCCGACCCAATAAATCAAGATGGTCGATCGCACAGGCAATAGCTCGGTTGTCTGCATCTGGTCCCGTACCAAAGACAGTTCGGTAATCATTCAGATTATAACCCATCTTACTATAGCAACGAGATGATGCAATCATTGATGCGAGTATATCATATTCACTCCCCACATAAGGGGCGATTAGGGTCTTGCGATATAGGCAAATAGACGGTAGACGATATACTGATATAACCAACTCCATTCCACGCGACAATATCTAGGGTAGCGACGATTATGATGCTCATTCGATGCATTTGGGTCATTCTTCCCAGCCAGCATATCATTCTTGATCAGCCCAATATAGTCCTCTTCTGGCGCATTATTTAGTATTCCATTATGCAATCTTACTTCAACAAGAAGGTGTTTATTCAGTACTGTCTCAGAAGCTCGTTTAAATTTACCATCTGGTCCTGTGTCGCGCCAAAGTTTCTCGAACCCTTCCTTCGTTGGAGGATAGTCAATATAAAACTGAAGATACTTATTTTCATCCTCACCCGTATAAACGTGATTTTCAAAGAAATCAGATAATACATTATCAGGTGTGCCGATTGGGAACAAGTGAGCAAAGTAAGGGAACATCAAGTACTTGCTTCTGCCCGTATGATACATTGCGACATTACAGCGATTGAAGTAGTGCATGTGCACAATACGCCAACCATTCGGTCCTCTCAGTATTTCAAGCATCTTCTCATCATTCGGAAGTGTAGTATGGATAATACGAGTATTCGCATTACTCATTACTTCATCTTGACTGAAGACACTAAATGGTCCATAGAAATATGGCCATTCCGATTCTTTATTCTCAAAGATATCGGAGCCTGGTCTATCGTAGTTAACCCGAGCGTCCCAATAACCATGCCATTCATCACGAGTGATGTTCTCTAGTTTATGGTTATAAGTAATGGCATCAGTCAAACTAGATCGATAGTTCATTGATTGTGCATAGAACTCATCGAAGTATTTACTGTTATTCGCAATAAATTTATTGGTTGCGGTAAAACCACCACTTTCCATCCAATAAATACTATCGGTACGATGTACGAAACGATGCCTTGTTCTCCAAGCTTTGAAGAAGTTCGTATCAGTCCAACTGACACTGGGTTCGGTAATAAAGGCCGCATCGGCGACCTTAAAATTAACCTTATCAATTTTGAATTTCTCATTTTCCGCATAGTTTTCTTTCGTGTGAGAAAGCCAATCATCAAAAGGTTTAAGTACATGATCGATGTCGTATGGTTGATCTTGTAAATCTTTCGAGTAACCATGTACTCCATCGATAATACTTAGAAGTTTTGCTATGGTAGTTGGTTCACCATAGTACTCTATCTTTTTCTTTTCATCTGCCATAATAGACTCTTATTTTCTTATGCGTGGTCAATTTTCACTTTATACAGTAAAGCAGGATCATCCTCTACATTGACACCGCGTTCTACCACATCTCCACTCATACAGGCCGCCCATTCACCCACTTCATGTTTAACATCTCGCGGGATTATCTTAGCTGAAGCAAAGAAATAGTCTAACCAAATCTCATTTTCTAAGAAGAAGACTTCTGGTCCTTGTTCCCACTGTGGTAGCCATTTGCTTTCTGGAGTACCATGCTTATCAAATATACGCTTGAACGCATCTTTAAGATCTTTTGGTCTCCCAGTCAGACGTTTAGCGTGTTCAATCATGATATCAAGTCCCACGGTAATCAACCAGCTTTGTGGTGAATTATATATCGCCGGGTTACTTCCGATTTCTCCTAGATCGTGCACTGAAAATGGTTCTATCCTTGTACCATAGGTAGTCCCTAAACCAAGTTTTATTGCCCTTCTTCTCGTATAAAGGATAGAGTGATAACGTGGATTACGTCGGGGATCTCCACTGTAGATATTATTCTCTCTATCCTGATTAGGAAGTTTAAACTGATTTATCAATCCACCCACCCCATCATTTAGAGTAATTCCGTCAATGTGATGGTCATATGTCGTAATCGGGTGGTTCTTCTTATTGAACTGGTATGGTAACCCATTATATTGTCGAGCGTTTCTCTCGTGTTGATCGAATGCCATGTTGTACCATGCATTGAGATTGGTATAATCATAAAGCGGATTCTCGATCATAGTGGAGGACGCCCCATCGATGAGTTCATTGACATTACCCTCATATGGCTTCCATTCGTGTGGTATCACAGGTGATTGAGATGCAACACGAACAAGTGGTGCGATATCGCAGATACCACTAACACCATGACGCAATGGGGGTGGTGCATACGGCTCATAATTATAATTTATCTTAAAAATAATCTGCTGATAAACATGGGAAATATCCACCTAACACGACATCATTACCGTGATCACCGTTAATTCTACCGATATTACTAGCATACTCCATTAATTTATCCTCACGTTTAACATTTCCGTGCAGGTAACCACGAATATGCTGATAATCAACTTGAGCATTTTCCCATGGGATCATGGTATAAATTGGTTTATCGATGAACAATTTCGCTGTCGGTGCGGGTTCAAAGTTCACCAATGAATGAAGATTACCGCGATGCCAGTTATCCTTATCCGCATTACCAGTGAATCCCCAACCATCACCCTGAGCAAGGTAAGTCGCATTCGGATTACGTGAATCGAAGTTATATCTTGCTACGATCGAATTGGCATTCGTATTAGCCGGTAATCTCAGGTAGTCAACGGCGCTATTCTCAAAACCACGACTCCCATTCGCATAATTAGGTACTTCAGCATGGAGGTACTCCGTTCTTTGAGTAAGTACAGTATTAATATTGTACATCGCATAGATCGCATCAGCCTTACGGTTATCTGGGTTGTTCTCTGGAATACGATTTAAAAATGAAAGTCCAGTATGAAGGAATCCATGTAATGGAATATCCTGGTAACCATACGTTGGTTTTAGGTTTTCGCCATCTGTCATCACACCCACTCGCATATAAAGTTCATCATACTTGAGTCTTGGGATGATATATTTCATCCAATATTCTTTATTTGGTACGACACCGGCTTCAGGTAAGTGGATTCCACCAAGATAAGTCAGTGCATTAGCGACTTCATTAACATTGTTAAGGTTAACAGTATCAATAAATGCATCACGCTGTTTAAATCCGTTATCACGATAGACTGCCATGTCTTTATGGTAAACTACTTTGATATCATCAAGATTAATGAAATAGTCAATGAGTTTGGTTTCTGTCCCATTAGCAGTTTTATATTCCATAAAACCTTTATATCCGATTCCGTCTGGTGTTGCTAATTCACATTTCACATCAGATATCCCACCACCATTGATACGATTAGTTCGTTTCATATAAGTAGTGAGCCAGAGGTTGACTTGCCACTCTAACCATTTACGTGCACCAATTCTATCTTCAACCAATCCACGATAAATCACGCCCATAAAACCCAATGGATCTCCTTCGAACGTTGCCTTACCTTTAAGTTGTTTTGCTTCACTTGCGACACGAGTAATCTCGCCTGAGTTAGTTCTGAGTGGACCATGCCATAACTGAGGACCGTTTGCAATCTCAAGATATTGGTCATTGATTGGTACAAAACCAAAGTAGTTATCTGGGTCATTTGAGATTGGGCTGCTTACTGGGCGACAAGGAATGCGAAGTAAGAATTCTGTGCTGTCGGTTGGTAATGTAAAGAATGGTTCATTTGATTTACCACCCGAGCCATCATCTTCATATAACTTAGTTAACTCACTATTAAATGGTACGATAATTTCAGCAAGCCAAATTGGTGTATTGTCATAGAGACTATATTCCTCTGTGATGGCTTTCCATTCATCTGTAGTTTTAAGCCCTAGTTTATCTGGAATATAATGGCTAGATACAATCAATACATCAAGATGGATAACCGATGGTCTCCCAGTAGTATCAGTCCAGAATAAATCGACTGTTTCACTTGGTCCATTCGGTAATTGACCACCCAATGGTGTATACTCATTAATTGCAGCTTGAGTAGGGAGATGATGATAACCAACAATATTGTTGTACATTAATTGCGCAGTATCGTTATCCGGAGCTGGAATATATCTACCGCCTGGGTTTGAACTTGTATTGAGTGGTGTTAACTCGCCATTACCAGCACGAATAATAGACATCTCTGGCTGATAGATAGCAATATATTTCTTATCATCAATATGAAAGAGATCACCTTCTTGAAACTCAATCCAATAATAAGTAGATGAGATTGCATTAGTGTTACCATCTAATTGTACAAAATCAGCTCGTGACTGACTATCATTTACACGATAGAATACAATGTCAGAATACGCTCTCTCACCATCCTTACGTGCAATGAACACCATTGTTCTGGCGCTGCCATCCATATCACACATCCACATCGGGTAAAGTTGTTTTTTTAACATTCTTATAGCGAGCACGATTAAATCCATGGTAGGTAACTTTGGTCTTACCTTCACCTACCGTTTCTTCAGCAAATGTCGCTCTGACTTTAGTTTCTGGATTATCAGTAAAGACAAACCCAGTACCTGTTTTAAAGTTCTCAGTATCTCTAACTTCTCTACCTGTTGCTGCATCGATTGAGTAAAGGAATTTTTGGCTTAACAGGATCTGAGTCATTATTGATATCATTATGCGTTTTTAATATGATGCGAGCAAGGTTACCCTTGCGGGGTAATAACTGTTCTACCGAAGTAATCATTTAAGATGTCTAATTTGACATTCTTTTATATCTGTCTTAGCTAGTTCACTTAATTTTACTTCTTCCGGCAATACATTAATCGTATCTTTATGGTTACCACTTCTATTCAGACGCATCCAACCATTGCCGTATTTACCCGCAATGTTCCGGATGATTCCATAATAAAAGCTTTTTATTCTTCCTGCCATATTTATTTATAGCTCCTATTTAAATTTGTTCTTATATATAGACAGACGACATAAGTGCGGGGTATCACAAGGATACCCCTACTTGTCATTTTTCACAACACAATGCGTTTTATTTAAATCATGATTGTTGATAAAAATTGTACATTGCTAAGTGTGCCGTCTATGTTGAGGTACAAACCGTCAACTATTTCGACATATGTTGTCGTAGCATATTCATATAAAAGACGAATAGCTCTTCAGCGTTGAATGCTTTCTCAAGTAATAGGACTTCATTAATCGTATCGTATCTAAAGTTTACATCAGAAACGATACTGAGAAGATGGCGGATGCCTGATTGAGTTTCTATACTAACACTCTTCGTCCAAGTCGCCATGTACGACAATGCTTCGATATAGTGATATAAGCCACGATTTAATGAATCACACTCTAATGCACCCGCAGTAGCACCAAAATAATAGTGGTTATCCATCACACCAAACGCAAAATCAAATTCTGGTTTTGTACTATCGTTCATGGTGATATAGATGTAGTCATCTTTTTTACCTGCTGATGTATCAGGGATGCCAAGATTAACATACTGGATCTTATCCTCACCCCAGCGACCAATCTCTCGCTTAACAACATTTCTATAAAGGAATGGATTATGAAGACCAAGATAACCTTCCAGAGTCGGATAATATACTTCTTCAAGATAGCTTTCAATACCACGACGGAAATCGCCAGTATATGAAGTCATGAAACCAAATTTATCATTGATTTCATCGAATTTATTCAGTATCTCAGCGATCGATGCTTTAGGATGGCGACCAATACGAATACCGTTGATCATTGCTTCTTCGATTTTACCCACTACATCATTGACCATAGCGAAATAATCTCGTAAACCAAGTAGTATGAGATAAACGACCATATCAGCACGTTTAACCAGATCATCGGGTAATGTGAAATCATATCGACTACCGTATATCCTTTCTGGTTTCATCTTCTTATTTCGGGTAATGCTAATTTCATACCCAGATGCTTTTACGCTATCTACGATAATGGTCGTATTATTGCCAAGCGGAAGTTTACAGTCAAAGCTTTTTATAAATCCCTTACTTTTATCGAGTGCGTCATATAATGAAAATGCCATATTGATTTTCCTTTTTAAATGTAACATAAACAAGGGAGTACGATAGAGTACTCCCATACATGTTTATTAATTAAGATTGTAATGATTCTTAGATCTCAGGTAAGTTACCTAAACCTGTATCATCTATGATACCATCATCTGAAGTGGTGTCATCCGTAGACTCATCAGTTGAGTTGTCATCTGAATTTTTCTTCATTGGTATCATCAGTACCTTCATCAGCGTTTTCTTCAGAAGATTCATCGTTGCTGTTATTATCGGCAAGTGGATCAATTTCATCTGATGTGTTATCATCTCCACCGAGATTAAACTCATCATCACTACCAGATACTGAACTATCGTCATCTGAACTGTAACCATCTCCGTCACCTTCTCCCTCACCTTCTGGTGGTGTGAAAGCATCGCGGATACGTTGTGCGATATCACCGAAGATATCAGCTGATTCCGCTTGTTGACTAAAGATACGATCGATAAGATTGTTATCACCCATCTCTTCATCGTTAAGACGAATAAGATCATTAAACTCAGGGAAGAAACTATTTTTATCCATCCACTGAACCATGAAGAAAGATTTCATGCGTTCACGGAAGAGCTTTAATTGCTTCACCCTTACGTTCTTCATCGAGATCTTCGAAGACCATGTCCAACCAATCCTGGTCGATATAGAAGTTTAATGCCGCTTCAACACGTTCCTCATAAGTCTTCATTGCTTGGTTAGAAAGCTCATTGCTATTGCTATCCGGTAATGGAATTGAAACACTAAGATCATTTTAAAAAAATACTTTAATAGCAGGAACAGTTGATTTCTCTGCTTTACATTCTTCAAGTACTTCTTCTGGTAATTCAGCATAACTCTCACGAATCGCATCAGAAAGCATTTGAATCAACTCACCATCGTGTAAGGTATATTTCCCAACAAATGAGGTTAACATGCGATTAAACGTACGAGCGATGATGATATTACGTTTAGCAAATAACGCGTTCTTCGTAATGAATTCAACTGCAAACTCAGTATCGCGTGCACTGTCTAATAATGTTGGCGGAATAAAGCCACTGATGTAGTCAGACTTCATTTGTTCCATGTAATCTGTATCGATTAATGGCACATCACCAGAACGGTATTCCATACTCACGTTCGTTTTATCAACTGCTTCACCACCTGTTACATTGACTTCATAGCCAAACATGGACATGGAGGATTCGATAGCACGTGGATCGAAACTACTGAATAAACGTGAGAAACTGTTGGCTTCCATCGCACGGTTAATGATCTTCGCCACCACTTCTTCATGATCAAGATCATCTTCATCCAAATCGATGTTAAGTACCTTAGTCCCTACCGCATTACGAATCAATGCACGAGTATTAGCGTAGTTCATCGCAATACGATGCGCTGCCGTGGTTTTTGATTTACTGATCAGTGATTGCCCAATACCTAATCCATTATAATAGAATGCAATATATTCCAATAATGATTCAGGGATATACACTAACTGGGTTTTACTGCCACTTAATGCACGTGCTAACATGATCTGATAAATCTCAAGAGGTCTTGGGATCGAAACATTCTTACCATACACCCCATCATTTAAACGCGAAATTAAATCACGTTCAATCAATGAAGCATAGAAAGCAGTCATTTGTTTCGCGGTCATCTTATTCCATTTACACTCACCTTGTCCTGCAAGAGAGTTTAACTCAGATAAGGTCTGAGTCACAACACCATAGTGACCACCAAGGTTATTCCCATCTGTACCTGCTTGAGTATTCACAGCAGAAGCAAATTGATTAATCTGCTCTAAACGATCCATTTCATCGGTATAAGTAACAGGGTTACCACTTTCATCTAATAAGACGATATAACCGATATGATCTTCTGGGTTACCTGGTGTAAATACAGGGATGACAGATTCATGCGGAAGATCTAATACTAATGGATGACCAATCGATTTACGAGAACTTCCGTCACGATCGTTTACTATTGTTACACCATCATAAGTACCTTTAGGTCTGACATCACGGTATAACTTCTCAACAGGAAGAACTTTCTCTTCCTCTTGGGATTTACCATCTACCCACATCACACTTTCCGCACTATAAGTTTGGAACTGAGATTGGATCTGTAAATCAGAAAGCTTGCGCATAAGTCTGGTTGATTTTAAGATATCCAAGTTATCAACTACGGATAACAAACCTGGGATGATCTCATGATTCGTCGCATTCATATCACGACGATAGTTATCTTTAAAGAAATGCTCAAGTGCCACATGTTGGTTTAATTTACTACTATCACCACTGGCTTGTTCTTTTAAACCACGACCAAAGATTCCACGACCAATAAACTTCCCGTCTTTATCAATCGTATCCGAAATTTTTCACGAACACTTTCTAAAGAGGTAACACTATTTTGGTGTAAGATATCATCGATACTACTTTCAGGTAATATCGCAAGAATATGGCTACCGCGATCAAATAATGCATTTGTCAGCATCGTATAAAGCTTATCTTGTAAGCAATAATGGTCTGTGAAATGTGTTTCTATGATAGCTAATAAATCTGTCCCTAATTTATGCGGGAATTCCCCGTCTAAAGTAAAGGTGAGATTTTCGTTGATCATGTCCTGAGGCGATAAAATAGAAGAGACCAAAAATATCTCTAATCGTTTCTAACTCAGGTAGGTTTTTCTTAATATTAATGATGTCAATTAAATCATGACTGATTTTATTTGAGATACCTTCAACGGCATCACGTGGTAAGGTCGCATTACGCTCAGTGCTGGATTCTGCTGTCTCAACTAGTTTTGTTGTGACTGCTCTGATCTCAGCAGGCTGATTGATAAGGTATTTGTAGATACGGTCTTCTTCTACCGTAAGTTGTCGCTTTGATTGCGAAACATTTCTACCTTTTTACATTATCGTAATAGTAACTGGTATTGGCCATAATGATTTTTACCTATATTAAAGTAATATGAAACATATAGATTGTTACGCGGGTAGTTAATCTGACTACCCGCTTATTTTTAATGATAAAAAGGATGACTCATGACTTTGAATGAAGACCCTTGGCTTTGATGCCAGTCAGTTTTTATCATGCGTCTTGTATGAAACTTGCTAAGTCCATGGTGCTTTAAATCTACCGCAACGGCTATTGCAATGAACAATGAAGTCAATGCAAAGTTTGCGGCTTTCGATACGAGCTACCTTGTGGATACGTTGCATCCTGAGACATGGCGATATTACTGCCATTTACAGGGAAAGTATCATTATACTGACGAATTGATGCAAGTAAAGTTTGGATACGTTACAGACGATTGACTTCACCCCTGAAAACTTGAAATTACACCGTGCCACATGGATACATTACAAGGATAAAGGTGAGTATTATTATGAGTTAATTGCGAAGTATCCAGATCAACATCTTTTAGTAGACGGCATCTGTAATCCGATCGATTTTGAAACTGCTTATAATGCAGAGGAATATACAATCCTTGATTATGACCATAGTTTAGTTGAAGAACAAGAAGTCGATCTTATCCCTAAACTTAATCGCCAGATTATTGAAACCTGTAATCGTTTCCATAGTCGTGGCTATGGTGCATTTGACCCGACGTTTAATGCATTAAAACTAGGTATCTTGGCCATCCATTTTACCCGGTATGATTATTGCTTTACGTGAGCAATATATTAAAACTGAACAAGTTCACTCTTTCCATATCTGGAACTATTTAGGAAGTTATTTCGGTTTAGATAAATATCGTCGTTTCTTAACTCACGAACAGGCGATGTGGTTATATAAACACCTTCCTTATATTGACAGACATGCGGGTAAGGAGGATACCTTCTTAGATATCATCAAATGGATGTTAACTAGTCGCAGTATTCCGATCTATGGTTATCATATTGGTCGTGATACGAATAAGATCTTAGATCATGTTGATACGCCAGATGTTTATCGTGAACAGCTCAACTTAAAACACATCGACTATAGATCTGATGAAGACCACTTAAGTTTAGCGAAGTTAATCGATAAGGAAGTCAAAGAAGCGAATCGTAACGATACCTTCCGTAATCCAGATTTAAAACTTTCCGAAAACCGATACGATAGAACGAAACACTCTAACCAGAAATCTAAAGTGTTAGAATCTGAAGTGTTTGACTATGCGAACCAGCAAGTAAAACCAATGAGTGTGATGTTAACGAACTATTGGGCGCATCTTGCCTTCAGTAATCGTTATAGTCTTATTGGTAGTATCACCAATCCACAAACAGGCGAACCAATTAGTATGGATGCCAAAGATGGCTTTATTACTTGGTTGTACTGTGCAATGAAAATTGCTGATGATCGTGATCTCGATGATGAGAATAGAGGTAAGTGGCCAAATCAATATAAAGTTGAGAACATGCTTATCCCAACCTTTTACACCAAAAAGATATCACGTGGGATAAAATAGATTGGCAAGACCTTAAATCGAACTTCTTAGATCGTAAAGCAGATATCAATCTTGCTTTCAATGATCTTCAAGAAAACTATCCTCGTAAAGGACAGTACTATAGTGCGGAAGGTTTCCACACTTACGTAAAAGAAGTTAATGATTATTTCAAACGTATCCGTCATTGGTTGGGCGTTTATCATGACCTATTCCATGCAGGTGAGATCCAACAGTTAGGTGATCGTTTATTCTATCAAGAGAAAACGAGACTCGTCAATACTGAGATGACATTTGGTCAGTATTTCAAGATGCGTCACTGGGAGATCGATGAACTTAGTCGTGAAAATATCGTGACCATGGCTAATCAGATCTATTCTACCTTTACAGGTCAGGCGATAGATGATGCGGCCTCATTGTCTGAGATCCAGCAAGCCATGATCGGTATCATGCGACAACTCAGTAGTTACTCAGTTCAGTTCACTTATAAAGCCAATGCGACGAATGGTCGTATTTTTAGATATGCCTTGGTTGCGCTTTTGGTAAGATCATGACCATGAGTAAATCGATCCACCACCATTATCACAATTGGTTAGTTAAATTCAATCAGTTTAATGGTAAGGGTAAAGATAGTATTTACACCGGTGTACTATACGGACCAGAGAGTTTCAAAGTCCACGATAAAGGATTCGATGTATTAACAATCCCACCACCAATCAGATTTGGTGTCGACGGTTATAACCGTGTTTATCATCGTGGTACACTTGGTATCCTAACCATTCGTAAGATCCGTAAACCAGTTGTTCATACTGAACCTTATTTCTATTATATCCACAATGGTACGCTATTTAGATGGTATAGAGAAGAGGACATGGCAGGGGTAGAAGCAGAACTTGCTCAAGGTAAATCAGGTGAAAGACCTGACCCTCGTGTTGCTTATCGACTCGTGGATCGAAATACCTATCCTGCTTTTGATGGGTTAGATGATGGTGAGTATAGTGATTACTATCGCTTAGATACACCAAGTGATGTCACTCGTGTTATCGGTCCTGGTGAAACAGTTACTGACTAACTATAACAAGAATAAAAATAAAGAAGGATAACTATGATTATCAATAATGTAAAGTACCATCGTGATCTGGAACATTCTCAGAAACTTCCGGTGAGTACTTATGCTAATAGCGATATCCGTTCTCTCTTTAAGACTTATTATGAACATCTTAAAAAAGAAGAAGGATTCGTGCTTTCTCATATCGAGGCAGTTGATCCTGAATTTGGGAAACGTCTTGGTGCGAGTCAAGTATCAGGTCTTGTTCAGACCGATAACCATGAAGCAAACACCATCGTGAAATTTAAACTCCCTGAGGATCTTGGTCACATCCGTGGTGAATCAGAAATCCATCACCATCGTGTGAGTATTAAAGAGTACTTTAATATCGATGAAGTGATCTTATCGCATCGTCGTAATAAAGAACTTGTGATCAACTATGATCGTTGGGTAAAAGCAGTCAAAGCAGGTCATGGTAGTTTAACGACTTTAATCCACCGTGTACTTGGTTATAAATTTGGTCGTACCTTTACTCATGATGGAATGATGGTCTTTAGTGGTGAGTCAAATGGTAAAGTATTAAACGGTACTAAACCACTTGCACTCATTGTACCAACTCTTGATCAAATTGAATTAGGTTGGAAATACTACGAGAACGTAGACAGTTTAGAAAAAGATGGTACATTAGACTATCAAATTCTAAACATCCATTTGCGTTTAGTGGCATCCAACCACATGTTCATTGAAGATGGTGAGGTATTGATTCGCATTCAATTACGCTATCCACTTCAGGCGTATAAACGCTTACGTGATGGTAAAATCTATACAGAGGAGCAAGCTTAATCATGGGTATTGATATTGAATTAATTAACCAGAAATTTGGATTGATTCCTCTTGCTGAGTTAGAAAAGAATCCTGAGTTCTATACTGCGGTTTGTTTAACCGGTGAGAACATGTCAAGATTCTTATCTCGTCGATATAGTCTGGCTAAACCTACATTAAAAATTGATGGTAGTAAACCTGAATTGGTTGAAGTAAAAATGGTTAATGGGTTTAGTCAAGAGAAAACCTTATTAACCATTGAGCGTAATGTTTGGACGCAGGAGAAAGCGACGACTTCATCTTTTACCATTTGCATTAAAGATGAGAAAGAACTAATCTCAACCATTGAAGATGATATCATGCAACTCCTTGATATCCGTGAGTGGAAATTCCCTGATGAAATCCGCAATCGTCCATTTAGTGATTTCGTCACTGAGAAAAAGTCCTTACTGTTTTGATATCCAAATTAAAGTGGATACTTTAACAACTTATGCAGACTTCCCAGTGCATGTATTATTGGATTGGGTCAGTATCTCAGATGCGTTTAAAGAGCTTGCTCGTCTTCATAAGAAAGCCAATGGTGAAAATAAGACGATTGACGAGCTTTATACTATGATTCCGAAGGGAGAAGATGCTTTACCTTATGCATTACGTTATAAGGCTGAAATGGAAAATCTTCCTTACGTGTCGCAAGTTAATCATATTTAATTTGAGAGAGAAGTGAGATGGCAACATTAAACAACATCCTCGGTGATGAAGGTACACTTGACCGTGTGAAGCATACAGCTATCGGTCAGTATATTCAATCCCGTTTATTCCTTGGCTTGCCTGTCGAAGTCACGAAGTATACCACGTTAAATGAAAAATTCAATATTAACGTGAAAACCCGTACTGAAACAGGTGATGTATTTAAAGCCATTTATTTCTGTATCGGTAATGGTGGTGTCACTATTAACCGTACAGCAGGTCAGCCTGTGATTCCTGATTTCATTGATCATGATCCAACTGACTGTGCATTATATCACCATATGCCATTTGTATTGCGTCCTGTTAATAACGACTTAACCGATGAACAGCGTCAACGTTATCGTCTACGTCGTAAGGAAACCTACAATGGTCAAGATTACTATGCGTACTATGCGCGTCTAATGGAATACGAAAACACAACTCGTATCCTTACCGAACGTGTTCAAAAAGGTGCGACTGAAGTGACGCCATATGCATACACTGAAAGTAACTTAAGTCCTCGTGAGCCTGAATTAACCGTTGGTCGTAAAGTCACTGCATCAAATGTGAAAATCAAAGTTTCAACTGGTGCAAAAATTGTCTTTACGGAAGATGATGTACGTGAATATGCAAATGCAGTAAAAATCATTACAGGTAACAGCCGTTACTCTGTGATTACTGAAATCGCGATTGTGGCGGGTGTAGATGATGCGACTTACGTATCACCTGATGATGGTAAACGTATCAGTGAGCTTAAGCTTGCGACAGTAATCTGTTTTGCTGATACTTACCAATTATTAACTCGTAACAATAACGGTTTCGAAGAAGTCATCGAGTTAGGTGAGAAAAACACCTTTACCAACTACCTCTGCGATCGTACCGACAGTTGGTGTTGATCCTGATGCAGGTCGTGGTGTTGGGGGTTAATCATGTTACCCTTCAATACACCAGGTAGACGAGACTCGATCTATTTGAGTGTAGACGGCGGTACTTATACAGTAGGACTTTGCTTATTTAAGATTAATGATTTAACCAATGAGATGGAAATACTAGACACCCATCTGATTAACATTCGTAAACCCGATCATAGCTACGATTACCTAGAAGAACGTCATGGTTTTGAAACGGTTCGGATGTTACGATTGGAAGATGAGTTAGATCGATACCTGACTGAGAAAATCAGTGAGTACCAGTGTATCGATTTACTGATCTATGAAAGTCATTTCTTTAACGTAAGACGTCCCACTGCGGCTATCCCGCTGGTTCGTTTTTATGCAAGTCACTGAGCGGGCTTGTGTCAATCATGGAATTATGATGGTCACGGTTTCACCTCAACAGATGAAACGCACTATCGGAATTTCAAGAGAACTGGCTAAAGCAGATAAGTTTGCTGTGAAAACGAAAGTCCAAGCATTAATTGACAGACGTATGATCCATTTTTACTGGAAGTCTAGATGAGATCTCTGAACATGAGATCGATGCAATGGGTATCGGCTATACGCAAATGATCATCGATAAGTTACTGGTGGATAATCCATCTTAATAAATGAGTGGGGTGAGGTGATATTATCACCCCCTACTTATGTTTGATTTTATTTTATTTCCTTTTATATGAGGTTTATTATGTTTATTGTGGTAGAAGGCATGGACTATTCAGGTAAGAGTAGTCTCGTTCGAGAGTTGAAAAAGAAATACGAAGCACAGGGTAAAGAAGTCATCACTTATGGTAACCCAGGTGGTACACCATTTGGACAGGAACTCCGTCAGATTTTTAAATCCGATGTTCCACGTAGCCGCATGGAAGATTTCTTGTTATTGTGTGCTAACCGTGTTAGTCTTTCTCATCAGATTAAGAAAGATTTAGCAGAAGGTAAAATCGTGATCTGTGATCGTTGGGATATCAGTGCGCATGTTTATCAAGCCGCACCTGATGTCGGTCAACTTAAAGATGTCTTCTATTATCGTAATATGCCTTTATATGAAGCGATTCATGACTTACCGAAACCGGATGTGACTGTTCTACTTGATGTAGATTGGGAAATCATCAAAGCACGTAGTGAAAATGTACGTGAAGAAACTATCGGTGAAACAGATCGCTATGAGACTAACCTTAAAGCATTACACGAAGACTATCGTAATGTGATGGCTGTATTTGTCGCTTGTTCTAATCAGTATAAGAAGATTCTTGAACACTGGAATAAGCGTAAAGATGAAGCGGTCCTTTACTGGGGTTTACCACATCCAGCGATGGCAGTAAAACCTTCTGAACGTTATCTTCGTTTACCAGTAACAAGCTGTACACCAAACAGTGATGTCTCTCCGATGCTCGCTGATAAAGTGACTCAGTATGCTTGAAGGTCATGAGGAAGTCTATCCATTAGGTAAGATCGAAAATGAACTCAACGCGATGGATAAGAAAGGATTAGATCATATGGCCAACGCTTGCCGCGATGAACTTGGTAAGTGGTTAGAGGCCCGTGGTCGTACTGGGGTATAAGACTATATCCCATTTAAACTTTAATTTTTTTATTTAAGGGTGAATAAAGGATAAATATGCGTTTAAGAAAACCAACCGTATTTAGTCACCTTAAAGATGCACTCGACATGCCGATTAAAAGAGTTCCTTTTGGTCGGCTCATTATCATGTATGCACCAGAAGACAGTGAAGTGGACAATGGCATGCGTGCAGATGAAGTCTTAAAGTGTTTCCAAGAAGAAGGCTATACGAAATATTTAAAAACTTCCGTTGGAAGAGTTAGTACTTTTTGATGAGCAAAAGAAAACCCGTAAGCTTGCAAGATTTGCGTTCTATACTGGTTTGATCGGTAGTTTTGTTGCGTTAATTGCCATCAGTGCGATTGGTTACATTACTCAAGAATACCCGCATTGGGCATTACTTGCACCACCACTTATTATCCCAGGATTTATCATGTGGAAACAAGTCGGCTTATTTAACGCTGAGAATGCACGTGGGATTGCTCAAATTTTAGGTAATGTACTCCCGTGGAATCGTGGGGGAAATCAAGGCGGTAATTATAACCAATATGACAGTGGTTATGATGATAGCTACGATGACAGACCACGCCGTCGTCGTAACTCGTCGAGATGAAGAAGATGATGAAATAGATACCGACACTCAAGATGTAGAAGATCGTCCGACTAAAAACCACTGACGAAGAAACCTCTACATCAAACAACGGAAATCCCTATACTAACGGGAGATAGTAACTGACATGTTTAGATTATTTTTTCTAATTCTCAGCATGTGGGTTATGAGTTGCGCGGTGGTCAGTACTGAGGTGGCACTCATCGCCCACCTCTTCTAATTTGTCACTATTGTAGTAAATGTCTACTGACGTATTAATATATGTTAATAAATGATAGATACTCAATAAATAGAAAATAGCCGAAATGAAATTTATACGAGCAGTTTCATTTCTGTTCTATGTTAGGACAAGTATATTGAGATGACTGGATGTGTCCAGCCTGGCAATGACGACTACGTCAGCAGTGACCTCCGTTACGAAATGGAAAAACACCTAACGTCTATTTACTCTCATTTGTTAACCATTTCTTATGCGTTAACAAAAAGAAAAACTAATATAAGAAATGATTACGTCAGTTCGCTCATTGGAACGGGGAGTGATACTGATGAGCCATTTAAGGTGGGCTGAATAGCCACAGTAGGCCCACCTCTTTTTAATGGTAAAAATGTAAAAAGAAAGATGAGAAGAATGAGGGTAGCATAAGCTACCCTCTATTTTTGTCCGACTTTTTTCTTCTACGTTAGATTTCCTTCCAGGATGATAAAATCACCTTGCTTGTTTTCGGGACGGAACAAGAGTAACTTTATCGGGTTTGCAGATGGTCGAGAAATCCTCTATATCAGAATAGATCCGACAGTTGATTGATATCAAGTCTCATACATCAATTATAACGCATCTAAATGCTTCATATTCGATATATTTAAGTAGATGAATACAATTTATCATCTATGATAATAAAATGCGTGTATGAGCTCAATATAAGCGTATTTAGGAAAACACCTGATAAGCATCTACAATTAGTCCAGACCGTCCCAGGAGATACGTACAGTAAAACTGTAGCACTACCCACGTCTTAGATATTTCGATACAAATCCCGCAAACTACCTCTCCACAATACGAGTGAGGAATACGTAGCTGGAACACGGCCATAATGCCGCAATCTTTTCCTATCTTACATTTATAACTCAAGTTTCATTTCCTTTAACTTGATATCTCTCATGAAGATGATATATCCTCATGAGATAGGATACATGATGATTTTTGCTATGGTATAATCATCATGTATACTATCCGATGCAGACACAATCAAGGGAGTACCCGAAGATACTCCCGTTGGCTTTATCTGCGTGATGCTTATTCTTCTTGGAACATGTATTCCGTTGTATTGATCTTATAGACCGCAAAACGAGAACCATCTTTCAATTGAAGATAGGCCATGTTATTTCCATCAGCTACTTTCGTAATCGTATTAAAGAATGGTGTATTATGTTTACTGATATCGACACAGTTAATATTCAATACGAAACCTAATTCCTCTCGTGTGAACGGTAAGAAGTAGATATTACCTAATACATTCTCTAAGATAGTAGTTTGCACCACTTCTTCAAGTTTGTAATCTTCAAATTCAGGATAGAAGGATCTTAAACGTTCAGCACTGATAGAGACCATACGACCAAGTTGAGCGACGACGTATTGTTCGAAGCAATCCACTTGAGCATGGGTAAACTTCTCATCTTTCAGATTCATATCAATATATTCAATGAAGTCATCGATTTGAGTGACGAAGTTATCCATTACGATACCAGGACGTTTTTAAGATATACGTGATACCTGTATTGATTGCACGGACTGCACGATCATTAAGTTGAGTTAAGAGATCTTTTATCAAGACCTGCTGATTTAAGACTTAATGCAATCTTATCTAACGTACTACTACGTTTACTTAATCCCACTAATAAGTTAGATTGAAGTTGGTAGTTAGCTGGTGAACCACAGTGGTATAGTGGGTTGATCAAACTAAATGGTAAGAGGTAACCTTTAGATGGATCATCCATCGTAGACAACTGATAGTTGTAAAGGACTTTCGCATTACTGATGGCTTCATCAAGACTGCGTACATCACGTTTACCATTGATCGTAACGATACTTAATGTCTTATCGTTCGTAATACCTTTCTCGATTTGTTCAGCACGTTCTTTCGCATATTTCTACGACGTTCGAATTCATAAACATCGGTAGACTCTTGGATGATACGACGTTTGATATCTTCAGGGAGTTTCATGAAAGGTGTGCCTTCTTTCACTTCCTTATCGTCTACCATACGTTGTAAGATCGCATCCACACGAGAGTTTTCCACTAAGGATGGTGGTAACTCTATACCATCTACGATATAAACGACTTCACGGTTTTGTGGGTTATTAAACTCACGGTCTTTGTGTTTATCGATCATATTTTTCGATAACACGTTCATGTGCATCTGGATGCATATCTTCTACTCCAACAGCTTTAATGATGTAACCATCTTCATCTTTTTTTCAATCACTTGACGTTGACTAAATGGTTCAGCATATTCTACATCTTTGATTGGCCAAGTCCAGCGTCTTGGTGTACGATTACTGATGCCATGCGCATACGCTTCACGTACTTGTTTAATCTCATCAGGACTTCTAATACCCTGCTAATGTTCTTGGTTCTTCCACTTCAATTGGTTTAATGCGTGAACGACCACGTAAGAAACGTTGTTCAGATTCAACCTGACGTTGTTCTTGTTCAACGATACGTGCTTCATTGCGAGCCGCTAAACGTTGAGCGCGAGAAGTGGTTGCCGCTTCTGCGGATGCACGAGTATTATAGACCGGTGCATTATCATCACGGAACATACTGCCGCTACGGCGTTGAGCATCGCGATTACTACTTGCACGACTGCCCACACCACGGTTAAGTGATTCACGTCGATCATAGGAAGGACCTGAACGGAAGAACGCGTCCATATCACGTAATAGTACACGATAATCTTGAATGAGTTTATCCATGTCATCTAACTGACGATCGCTGTAGCTTGATTGAAGGTTACGGTCTTTCAGGATTAAACTTGCACGAGTCACATCTAATACGTAGTTGATCGCTTCATCGAAACACCAACCTGTATCTTGACGACGGTACATTTTCCTCAACGTAAAACGTATAAGTATCGCATACACTGGTAACCAGTTTATCAATGAAACGACGGTCTTCTTGTAAGAGATAACCAATCTCATCGAACCCTGCGTCTCTGTCACGATTTTTATCCACGATATCGTAAATCGCGTTTTCTGCATCACGCATAAATGCCTGATCTAAATTACTAGCCATAATTTGTTTACTCCTATAGTAAATTTCTTTTTCCGATTTTTTGATTTTTAAGATGAGACGACTTAATCACGAGCGATCATCTTATTGATATAAAGCAATACGAGATTTCAGTTCTTTATTTTGTAATGTAATCCCCGTTCTGTTTTAAGATCTGGTATGGATTTAATAAAGAACGACCAGAGATCTCTGAACGCTTGATTGCCAGATAACTACCGATCTCTAAAATAGACGCATGTAAACGACTATCTGGATCTTGTGGATTCACCTTATCTGGACTGCTGTTTTCTGTGATGTTATTCTGCATCAAGAATTTATTCGTGTAACCGAACATCTTGTTATCTGATGGGGAAGTTTCCGTACGGACGTATGGTTTCTTACCCATCTTCAAGATCTTCTCTTCTTGCAGATTCTCGCGGATATCTTTTACGCACGGTTTTATCTTTGAGTTCTTGTCCTGAGAGTGAACGACTTTGAATCGTGTTGATCCCATTAATTAACTCATCGAGTACGTTACGTAAAATCAATAGACGTTTATTATATAAACTTCCATTGTCGTTTTCTGTAATGATGTTTGCAAAGTTTGCCATTACATAAGCGAGCATATCAAACATGTCGTCGATGTTATTCAACTCAGCACCTTTTAAATCTTGTACTTGATGATAATCGAGCATGTTTCTTACATGTGCCATATGACGAGTCACTTGGGTCACGTAAGTGGAGATATGTTCATTTGTCCAGAAGATAGCATGACCCATCATTTCAGCCCAGAAGTTAAAGTCTTCAAATTCTGAAACATCACGGTCGCTATCAGGTTGTGGCATTTGTACGATATAACTATCGGCAAGATAGAAGAACCCTACTAATAATGCATTAAGCATATTGGTCTCTTCTTGACTACGATTATCCTTACGTTTAAAGACAATCGAAATCTCGTGTGGAATATACACCCCACGTTTAAAGGAGATTGGTTTCTTACCTGTTGTCTGACAGATCACCCATTTACTTTCATCATAGTACTCTTTTGGAATATTTCCACAAAAGACTTTAATGTCCGTATTCGCATATTTCTTGAATGCGCCAGTTAAGCCGAATTCAGTAAAGAGATATAACGCCAAGATGTGCTTGATCTGCACACTGTCGTTTTTCTTCTCTTCATAATGCGTCATCTTACGTCGATCACCACGCCATATCTGACTCCACACGATCCCATGACTAGACGGTTGTCCATTCATTAAGAACGTATAAAGATTGATACGCTTGAAGGTAAGCTTTGCAGCTAATAACTTTAAGAAGATTAATGGGCTGCCGCCTTGTACTGTCACACTGAAAACAGGTGCAGTCAAGACAGGTATAATCGTGTGCAATACACCACGAATCCACAGTTGATTATTTCCCACTAAGTAAGGAAGATAAACACGATGTTCAATCTTCTCACCATTAAACTCAAAGTCAAAGCTCACCAGATAAACACTACTCTCAGCAATCTCCACGGTACGGTTATTGCTCTTTTCGCATTTCTCTAAGACATGCTTTGCTTCGGTTTGTGGGTCTACTCGTCTCATCCCAAGAAATTTTAACTCAGGAGGAAATAAGGATGCGGCATCTCGAAACACTTTCCGGATATAGTTTTCAAGATCCTTAAACTGATCAGAGGCTACCCCATCTGCAATCGTTGGATTGAATTTAGGGATAGATTCTTTTACAAGATCTCTTGCCAGTTTCTTTGGTTTAAAATTACGCGCCATGGTCCGCATAATGAATACCTCTTTTTAAATGTTGTTACAGCTGTTGTATCCTAAGTTCAATAAGGCTAGTATGAGTTCATCAATTAAAAATTGAGTCCCGAATTGAACTCAATACTATCTCTTATCTCTTTAAGATAATATAGGAATATAATTCCTATTTAAAGAAGGAAAGCACCAATAATACTTATAATACCACCGACGATCGTTGGTAGCCATTTAAAGAATTCACTCGTGTCAGCACGAGCATACTTTCTTCATTTCGTGATCGTACTTCTTCATCTCGCTATTAAGCTTGCGTTCATCACGATCTTCCTCGAGTTTCTTCTTCATATCTCCCAATGTTCTCGCTTGATCAGCAGTGTGATACAGTTTAGGTGCATTAGGATTAGTGTGAGTTATCGCATCATTATGGTCGATACGAACACAATTAGGTTTATTTACCGCCCAGCCGCATTTACTAGAATCCATCATCCCGTCAGTAAAGACGTAGATACCAGATGGTAGCGATGCGTGTTTACGTGGGCGGATTTCAACAACCAACCCACTTAAGTTGCAGTAATACGTTGGGCCCATCGTATCGTTCTCATTATCAACATTAAGAATCTTGATTCCTGAGATACAGGTTGCACCTTCTTCGATAGCATTATTTTGTTCGTAATGCTCAACGATCAATCTACCTTCACGGCTGAACGGGTGATAGATATCATCCTCTCTCTCGTCGCTGTGGAAGTAAAGGCAAGATCAAGATCATCCACGTACAACAATGGTTTATCTGTATTACCACCAATGATATCCTCGATTGGAATAAAATACTCAACACGAATAGCTTCCACGTAACGACTCGTTGAATACTTCCGCTTATCTGGATCAATATTCAAATACTCACCACTGAATACTGTAGGCCCCAGTCTAATCCCACGGTCATTGGTAAGAATCAAGTCCATTGTTTCTACGTTATCTACGTTTGATTTATTTAGTTTTGGTCTGAGCTTATTCTCATTCGGATGATAGCGCATGCCATCATGATAACGTATCGTTTTTCTGTCGCAACCATCAACAACAAAATCGGGTTGTTTCGGACGATTATCATCTCTGGTTAGTAAAGAAGCCGGTCTGTTCTTCCAGCTCCCATCCTTGTTCTCCCCAAGTAACGATGTTCTATCTGAGTGCTTATAACGATAGATGTTATCTACCCCTTCCTTGTAATTCAATCCAGTTAAACTTACGTATTTATAAGTACGGATATAGATCCCTTCTCGAATACTCGGCACGGTCCTACCACGTTTTATCGTACGACTTGGTTTGCGTCGACCAAACATGTCAAATCTCCAATCTAAACGATAGCACTGTTTCCCACTTATATATTCAGGCGGGGTATTATCGAGTTTCACGACATCCCCTTTACGGGTGGTCATGATAACAGGCTGATTACTTAAGTTCATGATTTCCATTTCGTCGTGATATAAATCAATACGGCGATATGGTAATGAACCTGGGCTGTTAGTTTCTGGATTGCCTCTATTATAGTCTTCCGATACAGTTGGGCATAGTGATAACTCTACGGTATCGGTGTCTCTAATATTCGGCTGAAAGTCATATTCCATTTCGCGAGATGCCGTCTTCTTAAACCCCACAACTAATCTTTCGACATCAAGATATCTTGGATTAAACTCCGTTTGAGCTTGAGCAGGATTGAGTAGCTTCGCCTCATGTAATATGCGATACGGTTTATTCATATTTAAACTCCTGTATATTAAAAATTTTTGGGTTAATTGATGGGTCGGTTGACCCCTTATTTACCTTCTCATTTAGATAATATACACTTATAAGTTTAGATAGATTTCCCGAAATAGCGGACATAAGCAAGGGACACCCCATCCAGGTGTCCCAGCTTAATTATTAACTTAACATTTTAAAAAGGAAACTCATTAATGAAAAATCTATTCGCAAAATTTCATCACTGGTGTACAAAAAGGATATCAAACTGCCCTTATATACATAATATATTTATTTTTATCTGGACATAAGCAGAGGGTAGCAAATGCTACCCTCGCTATATGCGGATTACTAAACAGTAACTATCACTTAAGGCGAAACTCCGCCAGGGGATGGACCACCACCCACGCCAGGCGCACCACCTACACCAGTGCCAGGTGCTACTGCAGCTCCAGGACCTGGAGTAACTACCCCAGGTGTGCCTGTGCCAGCGGCTGGAGCAGGTGATGCAGCAGTCGCAGCGGCAGCTGCTGCACCGCTAGTACCGCTTTTTACTTTACATCTTGAGATAATACGCGGTATTTGTTGTAAGTGGTCATGAATTCTTGAACACCTTTAACATCTACTTCGATTAATAGAGGTAAGTTTGGTACGTGTTGGTAACGTGGAGAAACCATTACAGTTTCTTTATATGCACCATTTTGGTTGTGTGGTGATAATGTAGTTACTAACTCTGGGTACATGAAGCAGTGACCGAAACGTAATTCGTTGAATTCGTCTGATTCTGGTACAGCAACAGTCATGAAGATCTTGTTGTCAAGTTCTTCGTTAGTTGTAGTTACAACAGTGTGGCCAAAGTTTTTCGCCTAATAAGCGTAAATCACCACGAGCTGATAACAATAATGGTAGATAGTTATCAGTTACGATAACGAAGTGAGGTTTCACTTGTTTACCATCATTTAACATTGTTGATGCAACGTTGTATTGAGATTTAACGATTGCACGTGCAGCTGCTTCTTGAAGGATTGCTAATAAACCTTCACGAGCATTTTTTCAATGTTGTAACGAGTTTCAGTAGATTTAACTAATTCAGCTAAATTCACTTCTAATTTTTCGTAGTGTGGTTTGATCAAGTATTTACCGAAACCGATCATACCTGAAGTACGAACACCATCGTTGATTTCTGAAGCAACGTATGCTGCTAAAGTATCACGGTATTGGAAGAATTCGTACCAACCATCAGCAGATTGACGAGTACGGGTTACTTGTACTAATTTGTCAACTGTTGGGTAAGTTGCTTCTGAACCAACTGGACGTTGTAAACGAACTGGTGAACGAACACCGATAGCGATTTTCGCTGTAAATACATCAGTATCAACAGTGAAAACCTTGGCTACGTAAGTTGCGGTTTGTGCGGTTACCATATGGGTAGAAGAATTCACACGCTAAGTGTAGCTTTTTAACTTCGCCAGCTACAGTTGGATCATTGATGTCTACTTTGTCAACGATGTCTGGTTGACCTTTAGTACCTTTGGTTACTTTATAAACGTCAACTACTTTAACTTGTGCGTGTTGAATTTGCATGTAAGAAGTTTCTACGTTAGCAGAACCCACTACAGTTAATTCTAAACGAGCACGGTAGCCTGCGTCTACGAATGCTTTTAACTTCAGCTGGCACTTTACCGTTTACAGATAAGGTACGGCCATCGATTAATAAATCAGTAGTACGGAAGTTTAAGTCCATATCAAAAGCCGTGGCCTTGTACTGATTTGAAGAAGTTAGCGCGTTCTAAGTGACGAACCGGGAACTCAACAACAGTGTCTGCAGATGCAGTTGCACCCATAGTGATGTATACTTTATCTAAAGCTAAGTAGCTGTCGATAGTATCAGTTTCATCAAATACACCACCGTTTAATAAACCTGGATGTGCAGAGATGTCTAATAGATCGTATTCAACACCCACTTTTAATGGTTGAGTTGGAACTTCAACACCTGCAACAGTGCGAGTTACTGGCGCAGAGATAATTTTATCCATGAATAATGCTTGGTAGTGAGCAGCGTCAGCACCAGTTTCACGGTAGAATGGAACGATGTTTAATACATCTTGACGTAAGATAGATGGTTTACGTACTGCGTCCATTAAGTTGTATTTGTCGAAGTTACGACCTAATTTCTTAGCAGTTTCAGTTGTGTGTTTGAAACCATTCCAGAAACGGTCAACTTGGATTTCGTAATAGAAACAAACTTGGTCTGGTGCTAATACGATAGTTTTGAACAACGCTTCAAGTGCAGGTTCTTGTACTGCAGCAACTAAGTTATAAACTACTGAGTAGTTCATTGAAGTTGCAAGGTTGTTGTTTTCAAATGCTTCTAATGACACTTCTTCAGGTGCTAAAATACCTAATGCAGAAGCACGTGCACCGTTGGTGTAGTCTGCTACATAATCGAAGTGTTGGTTAGCATTGCGTTTGTTGAAAGCTTCTGCTGATTTAGCAAAACCTGCACGGTAAGCTTCAGGGTTACCAGCTGCTTCTAAAGAGATAGCTGCTGCAGCACGTGATGCTGCTTCTGTGAAGCTTTTGATCCAGTCGCGGTTAGACGCAGATGTAGAAACGATACCTGCTTCTTCGAAACTTTCTAAAGATGCAACTAAGCCTTTACCATCGGTTGCAACACTGATAATTTGCTCGATGGTTGCTGCATTATTTTTTTAAGGTTGGTTACTAATTGGTTAGCAGTGTTTGGGTTACTCCAAGATTCTAATGAAGCAACTTCAGCTGACATCGCACCAGACAAACCACCTTGGTTTAAAGTTGTTTGAACTTGAGTAAGTAAGTCACTGTACTTAGTTTCACCGTGACTTTTTGCATTAAAAATAAGAACGCATGGTTTCTTTTTCCTTATTTATAAAAAAATAATGAGGGAAATAAATTGAATATTCATTTTGAGTAGAATAACTACTCTATCATCTCACCTCAAAGTGCTATTAAATGATCACCTTAAGATAAGATGACACCATTCGCAGTCTTTTAAGTGCAGCATATAAAGCATCCCATCATTAACTTAAATCCCATTATTACTTCGTACACGTTAAACTTCCCCAAGCTACGGAAAAGCAACAACAAAATAATAAATTAATAATCAAATGCAGTATTCTTTTTCATGTGTGACTATATCACATAGATAATTAGCCACGTCCTGCGTATAAATCCGCCTTAGATTGAAGCCATGGTTTTTCATGGAGCCATTCTTTAAAAAAATATTATAGCTGGTTAATTCATTGAAAGTCATATATTGACCCAATGCATCAAGGACAATCTTAAGACCTTTATTGTAACTGTCTTTATTTACGGTATCAGTAAATTGACCTTGGAATTCGACATATACGTAAAGAATGCGGTTAGCGCTATCAAAGGTTGCGCTCTCAATGTACTGATAGGCAGGGAATTGATATTTGCTATAGTGATATTTATCATTATTAGCTTTAACGAGATCTTCGTCTACCCAAGCTTGACGTTGGTCTTCACCGACCATGTTTAAAGCATCACCTGGTGTCGCATACGGAATCATATCACCAAATGGTACTGCATAAGCACCTTGTAGTTTAGCCAAAGCGAAATTAAAGTGAACGAAATCCAAGAAATCATTCGGGTTTAATAAAGTGGCTAAGGTTTCTGGATCTTTTACTAAGACACGTTTAGGACGTCCAGCGACATCAACTAATGATTCATCTTCTGGGCTGATTAACGCCTCACGCATCATACTCGGTACAAAAATTACCTTGATTGGGGCGTATGTTTTGTTCATCATAGAGGGAGCTCCTTTCTCTAGATTTTGATTTATTTTATTTTTACAAGTATCGTTATATAGCTGATCAATACTATACAAGGATACGATTATCTTAAGTCTTAAATTCGACATAGGTTGTCGAGATATACGGGATGGCTGGATAAAAACGAAAACGAATTTCTATTTTCAATGTGGTATTTTAATTATGAGTGATAGTTTCTTAAATGAGAAGAAGGTCGTTGTTTATGCGATTGCACTCCGTTATTGGGAGCTCAATAGTGAGAACCCACCTGTTCGCGCTCGGGCACTTTGTGAACGAGTATTAAAAGAAGTCAGACCAAAAGAGAGTGTGGCTGACGATGGTCTTAGTAAAGACAATTTAATTAACTTGGCTTCTACGCTAGGTTATCTACTTGATACTGAACAACCGCAAAGTTTCAGTATGATGAAACAATCAATTCGTATGGCAATCAAGAAAGATGATGAGCTATATGATGCGGCAATCATGGCTTTAGAAGGGCCATATAAATATGACGAGCTATTAGAAGCGTGTCTATCATGGCAACGTGAGATCAGTGCTTACTTCCAACGTTTGGATTTTACTAAAGCAGTTCGTAAGCATACCAGTAATGTATTATACGGTGATAGTCGTAATGACATCATGGAACAAGCTCGCGAAATGATCGCGATGCTTCAGCCTTATAGTACTTATGGTGATAGCACAGGTGGAACTGGGATTCATAACCCGATCTTAGTGGCAGGCTTTAGTACTGAAGAAGAAGATACAGTGAAAGCCGTTTGGGAGAAAACTCAGACAGCAATCTCACCTGAATCTATCATGAAGACAGGCTATAAAGGGATCAACCGTGCATTAGGTGCACCAGGTGGGTTATTTCGTGGGGATACGATCTTACTCGGTGCATTACAGCACAACTATAAATCGGGTATGCTCGATGATATCTTATTTGATATCCCGCGTTTTAATAAACCCCACTTCTTTACTGATAAGAAGAAAGCAGCCATCCTACACCTTTCATTAGAGAACAATGCCGGTGATGACTTGATGCGTATTTATAAACGTGCTTACGTAGTTAAATACGGGAAGATGCCATCATTACAGGATTGTATTAATGAAGACCCTAAAAAGGTATCAGATTTGATCAATGAGTTTACCGCACAAAATGGCTGGACGTATTTCTATATGAAAGCCAATCCAAGTAACGTGGGTTATATTGATGTGCAGAACTTAGTGATGGAATTTGAGATGAACGGGTATGAAGTCCATGTGTTGGGTGTGGACTACTTAAGTATGCTTTCCTTAAAAGGGATCAGTCGTATCGGTGATGGTACGGAATACCAAGAGTTGTTTAGACTCATGCGTAACTTCTGTTCTGAGCGTGATATTACGTTGATCACCCCTCACCAATTAAGTACGGAAGCGACTTATCTTAACCGTGATGATTATCAAGCAGACTTTGTTAAGAGCGTAGCAGGTAAATCTTATTGGGCGAAGAGTAAACAAATCGACCGTGAGGTAGATGTGGAAATCGTTCAGCATATTGTGACCCTACCTAAGGTAGGTGGTCGTAAAGGTGAAACGGAATCTTTCTTGACATTTTGTCTTGGTAAGAACCGTCGTGTTCATGATACTAAACCTGAGCATAAATCAGGTGCACTTCGTTTTACGGATTGCGGTATTGTGGCTGATCTTAATGAACCTGATGATAAAGAAACTTACGTGAAAGATCTTCGTAAACTTAGGGGAACAGGTAGTGTCTCTGGTGAAGAAGATGTTTGGTAATAGTAAAAGAGATGGAGGTAACTTCGGTTACCTCTTACTTTTTGTCCCTAAATTTCTGTTAAAGGTTTTTTTATTCTATATAGGGAGTCTTAATATGACACGAGAAGAATTAGATGCACTGACGCCCTATGAGGCGAAGTTATTGTGGAGAGAGATCTTCGATACGTATTATGATGTTGAAGCAAAGCAGATGTACTGCTATAGTGATTGGACATTAGAAGTAGCTGGTATTCCGATGACCGGCAGTGACGAATGGGATATGGCAATGGCTGAGCAGTACAACGTCACCAAAAAGAACAATTGGTAATTTAGCTGATTGGGTAGCCGATGAGATTCCGTTTTATATCCATCGTCAAAGTGATAGTGTCTATATCTTCAATATGATCAAGAAGTATAATGGTTTTATGGTTGCTTTATTAGATCGCGCTAATGTGGGTGCAAACCGCATGAGACGTAATGAAGATTTCCAGCACATCATCGAGGATTGCGAAAGACTCGCCAATCTCGCTAACCATCTATTTACAACAGTACAAATGACTGTTGGTGAAGAAGCGTATCGTATCTTTGGTATCTTACCAGATGAACTTGTCACTGAAGGTCGTTCTGGTCGTACTGCACTTCGCTTTGGTTATCAGGGTAATACAGGTATCAAGGAAGATAATAAAGAGATACCAAAACGAGTGAGTATTACTGATGGCATGAGTGATCGTTTACGTCAAGCTACTCGTTTATGGCGTAACACAACGGAGGATTAATAAATGGCATCTAAATCAGAGATCTATTATAAAGGTGTCGTTGACCTTTGTAACTTAGATATCAAGGCTATCCATTGGTATTATGAAGCATTGCTAAAAACGGATAATGCTTCCTTTGCTTTTGATAAAGTAATGGGATTTGATATCATAAAAGATTACGAATTAGGGTTTACCGATAACTTCGTGATCGAAGTCCAATGCACGAAGAAGTTCTATATCGAGACGCTATACCCGCTTCGCAATAACTTTAAGATCATCTTAAAACAAACACAACAAACTGAAAAAGAAGAAGGGATGAAGTTAATCAAACCTCAGACTTATCAGCGTGTTTATAAGGGTGTTTTAGTTAATCCAATTGATATGGGTCAATCAACTAGTCAATCTTCTACACCAGATAGCAATACTGATCCGAATGCAGAGAAAACACCTGTTACAGTGAAGATCCAGTTACTCCATCCTGCAATTGAATATATCATGCGTTCTAACTGGAGGTAACTTCCATGGTATCCCAGGTGACATCGTAAAAGGGATGTTATCTAAATCCATTGAGATGTTAGATTGTAAGCCGGATGAAAAACCAAAAGGGGTTGAGATGGTACCACCGGATAATCAGAAGATCACTACCGATGTTTTGATCCCGCATGGTACACCGATACTAGATCTTCCTCGTTTTGTACAGAAGGATCGATATGGTATTTATAATTACGGGTTAGGAAGTTATCTTTGTAAGGATACGTGGTATCTCTACCCTTTATATCAGTATGATCGATATAAGAAATCCGATACCCGTTTAACGATCAACGTCATCCCTAAAGCGAAGATCATGGACAGTCCTCGTACTTATCATGTTTATAATCGTGATGTCACTATTCTTTGCGGTGGTGGGGTAGAAGTATCTGATGATGCGAATGCTCGTACTACTAACGAAGGGGATGGCGCGACCATGTTTGATCCAGCTAAACTTCGTAATGAGTCGGTGATCCAAAACGAGAAGGGTACTTATCTTAATCCAGTCGATGCGAAAAAACAATTCGTCCAAAATAAACGTACGGATGATTTAAACTACGCACCGATGGTAAAAGATCGATTAACGACTTCATTACAACATGCGATGAGTAATATCGCTCAGCGCAATGGGATCGTATTGACTTTTATCTGGGAATATGCGAATCCGCATTTATTGATACCAGGTATGCCAGTCCGTGTCGTGTATTTCAAAAATGAAGTGAAGTATGAAATTACCGGTGTCTTACTGAAAGAAGCAGGTGCTTATCAATTAGTCGGTGGTACTAACAGTAAGAAACATTTAGGTAGTGTTGGTTTAGCCGTAATGGTCGATCAAGATCAGTTTAATAACACCGAGAAGAAACAATATCAATCGACTTCTTCTGGTGTGGGTAAATCACTGATCAAGAACTTACTCTCAATATTTTAACTTCTTATTATTTGAGAAATAATCTGTATTGATATTGATCTTCATTGATATTAATCGCAAGCAGTGCAAAACCTCCTTTTTGGTTGGGTGATGTATGTTTTGGCAATACAAGCTGCACATTTAAATTTCTCTTTTTGCATAATCTCAAGTAGGGTATATGGTCATCCATATACCCGCTTTTATGTTGTCATTTTTCGTAAGGCTCTGTTTATATGAGTAATTAAAGGATATTTTATTATGGCACTAAATACTGGCTCAAGCAACAGTAGCAATAGCTCTAAATCAACCGGTATTCTTGATAAAGCTATCGAGAGTGTTTGGTTTGAAGGTCCCGAGAAGAGTAAGAGTATCGGGGATACATTTGGCAAAGATATCGATCAGATCTTAGGTGAGTTCAAACAAAAAAGTATCACCAATCTTGATACCTTATTTAAACAGGGTGTAAATGGATTAGGTGGATTACTCGGTGGATTTGTTAGTAAGTTTAATCTGAAATCATTAGGTATCGATCCAAATAAAGTTAAGGATTATATTGACCAAGGGAAACGCATTGCTTCAGCAGTTTCTCAAGGTCTTGAAGTTTATAAACAATTTAAAGAAGGGAACTACGGTTTAGTTCTCGATAGTCTTACTGGGGTATTAGGCAATAACCTCGTTGACATGGGTAAATATGGTCTTGAGATGCGAGACCTTGTTAAGAATGCGGATTTCCATTCCTTTGCAGGTTTAATGATTTTCGTTTCTAATGTGACCGGTGTTAACATGGCTGATGCGTTAGGTATCAGTGAGATGCAAGCGAAGATTGGTGCATTGGTACAACTCGCTCAAAAATACGGTGGTGCAGATCTTATCGCTAAACTACAAGGTAAGCTATTTGGTGAAGGGATGTATCCTGGACTTGAACAAGCCCTTGCGACTAACCTTGCTTTAAATGCGTCATTTAGTCAGGTCGATACAATCGATGAGATCTTTAAAAATCATTGACGGTCGCATGGCAGGTGAAAATCAACCCCGATCTCATTAACCGTATCTTATTAAACTATCGTTTACCAAGTAACTGGAAAGATAATAGTCTTGCTCAAGAGAAAGAACGTTTATTCCGTATCTTTGAGAAGGTTGATCCTAACTGGGATAAAGAAGTCATCAATGGTAAAACGTACTATAAAACCAAACCATGGATGGCGATGAGTGAGGATGCGAAAACCTTATTTGGTAATGATGCGTTATATGGCGTAACGATTGCGATTGCAGGAAGTTATCCAGAACTCACTGTAAAAGAAGGATTGAACTTAACCTACCCTTATCTCAACCTTTCTGTTTAATCAAGAACCATGTTTTGTAGCCCTTGCTTTAACTAGAGAAGTATGGGTTATATTTTATTATTTGCAAATATTAAAAGGTTTAAAACAACAATTATGAGTACGTTAAAACAACGCATTCTTCAGGCAACGCAAGCTCGCTTATCCATGGAAGCAGTTGAGTGGGATGATGACGGTACACTCTTTAGTGATATCGCAAGAGTCATCTCTGAGTTTCGCTCTGAAGTTAAAGCAAGTGATGAACTCGCGGCAGAGAAACTACTGCATGGTGAGTTTGGTCGAGTGATACTCAAGCATATGGGCATGAAAGCTACACTGTCTATCGATAATAGTAATGGTGTTAATGCTTATATCGTAGTTCCCGCTATCGACCGTAACAACCCAATCCTTCATCGCTTTGCTAATCTAACGACGGCTAACCGTACCGTGTTAGATAAACTAGTAAAAGAAGAAGAGCTTTATGCTCTAGTTGATCGTAAAGAAGGTCGTTTAGGCGGTATCTTATCTGAGATCGATCATCCGATTTATATCACCCGTGGTATGCTCTTTAATAACAATAAGTTTAGTTCAAGAGAAATCGCTGCGGTGCTCTTACACGAACTTGGTCATGCATTCAGTTACTATGAAGGGTTATCTCAATATATTCGTCAGAACGTAATCCTTGCGTCTAATGTCGCAGAATTTCGTGATACTTCTGATGCACAAACCAGACTTCGTATCATCTCTCGTTTAAAAGCAGAGAAATTACTACCAAAAGAATTCGATGACAGTCGTGTTGCTAATGCTGGTGATAAATATACCACAGTGGTAATCTCTATGGGTCAGCGCATGATCGCAGAGGATCCAAATAGTATCTTCCATAACAGCACTACATTTGAATCGGCGGCAGATCAGTTTGCCATCCGTAAAGGTGCAGGCTTATACTTAGCTAAATCATTAACGAAGATCTATAAACAGTATAACTCAGGTGTATTCGAATATTACTTCGGGTTATTTGTTTCTGTTGCAATCTCAATCATGAGTGTGCTCTTTGTTGCTGTTGGTGCACTGCATCCGGTCTTCTTCTTATTTAGTCTGATTTCTTACATGTCAGCTTTAGTACGCGGTGCATTCAGTGATGCATTAAGTAGCTATGATACACCACGTGATCGTTTAAAACGTATCCGCACTGAGATGATCGGTCGACCTAAAAACAAGATCTCTCTGATACTGTACGTAAAGAGTTGGTGAAAACGTTTGATTCATTAGATGAATTATTAAAACAAAACGATCATCATTATAATGCGAATGAAACTTTAGGTAAGCTGATCTATGATCGTTTAGATAGCTTATTCATTCGTCAGAAAGATGCGAAGAAACGTCAGCAAGCTTTTAGAAGATTTTACTAAATAACGAACTCTACGTTTCAGCAGCTCGTTTTTGCATAAATCGGTTCTCTTTTACATTAAAAATATAAAATAAAGGTTTAAAACAATTATGGAAAACATCCAATCTGTGGTATTGGCTTATCGCCAATGTTTAAATAGCGGTATCGACCGTACTGTATTATCTCGCGGTGTTGCAACTCACGTAGGTTGTCGCATTAACATCTTAGCGGGTGGTTTAGATGCACAAACTCGCATGCACTTTAAATTTGGTATCACCAAGCTTGCCTCTTATATCAATGAAAACATCGTGGGTTTCATCGGTGAAGAATTCATTGAACAAGTGGTGAGAGTAGTGGACTACCGCATTGCGATTGCAAGCGGTACTTTAAACTACGAAGGTGATAAAACTTTAATTGAGCTTCTTGATGCAGATAAAGCGACATTAGGTGATGAACCAACTGAAGCACAAGAAAATGCATTAGGTCAATTATTCAGTGCAGTGACTGCATTAATGGGTACTGATACGAGTATCGTTGCAGTAGCCACTAACCTTAGTAATTATAAACCTGCAGCTTAATTATTAAGTTCAGATAAAAGAAGGGAGTATAAAGCGATGAGTGAAGTCGTGAGTATTTCAGACCTTCGCCGTAAAATCATTAAAGGTTACCAAACGGATGGTGACCTTTTAGATGCGGTAGAAGAATCTGAACAAGCAATTGCTGAACACCAAGAAGCACTACGTCCAATCCAAAGACGTTTAGAGCGTATAGAACATGTTCAAGCGATGATCCAAGAAGGTGGGGTAAATCGTGCTTTGGTACAACAAGTGATCGAAGAAACCGAGAATCCTGCTTTATTGGATGAAGGTGGTTTAACAATGGAATCTTTTACTACAGTTCCATCTAACGTGAATCGTCTTTCATTAGAAGCAATTACTGAACAACAAAAGAATATTGCACTTGGTGCTGCAGCTGCTATTGGTGTAGGTTTAGTGATTAAGTTGATCGCGATCATTTGGGGTTTTGTTCGTAAGTTATTTAGTAAACAAGAACAAAAGCCAGGCGAGAAAGCAGTAGATTACACCAAACAAGTTGCCATCCGTGAAGAAGAAGCGGAGAAAGCGATTCTTCGTCTTGAAAAATCAAATGTGATCCGTGAACAATTAAAACGTTTCCAAGATGCATTTGAAGATGAGGCTAATCGTAATGAAGCCGATCAAAACTTACATGAAGCATGGAATGAGTTATTACAACAAGCATTTATTAAAGGTAGTCAAATGGATGCGATCCAAGGTATCTTCAATGACATGCCTAACTACAGTGCAACCGCAGTAGAATGTAATGCCACCACTCGTGAGTTAATTGCTGATCTTCCTGAGAAAGGTGCAACCCCAGAAGGGAAAGCCTGGTTTGATAGTAAAGTTAAAGATTGCTATCGTAAGTTTGCTCCTCAAGCGATTCGTAAGAACCTCGAGAAGATCAAAGATGTACTTGATAAAGCAGAAGGCATGCGTGATCACATTCTACCTTGGAACAGTGAAACTGAGGAGATGGTTTACAATGCGATTAAAACACGCAAGAATGTCATCTTTTTAAACAAGATCATGGAATACGGTCCATTTGCGAAAGATAGTCTTCTCATTAAAAATAAAACCTTTGATGAAGAAGCCGCAAGTCACCTTGATAAACTTAAAGAAGTGGCTGAGAAATCAACCATCACAAAAAGAAGTTGGTGCATCACTTAAAGAATACATCACTTACTTTGGTGATAACATGAAGTGCTACTTTGCAGTACTTAAATTGTACATGTTAATTGCAGGTAGCTATGATCGTTTCATGTATCTTTATAACAAACAAGGTGGTAAATACTTTACCCTATTAAAAGCCATTGCGAAAGCAGCGAATAAACAAATCAACAGTTTCCTCAATAAAGATGGAACGGTTAACCTAGATAACCTTGATGAGTTTGCGGTGAATATGGAATATAAGATGGGTGAAGGTTGGACATTAACCCCAGCTAAGGGAGATGACTAATGAGTTTTGATAACCAAGTTGAAATCCATGAAGAAATGGGTGATGTAACACCCGAAGAGACAGTCTCTCAAGAAGGGATCGTTTACGAAACCAATGAGAAGTCTCAGTTAAATGAGATGGTACAATCTCATCTTGCTGGTATCGCTCAACAAGGAGAAGCCTTTACTGAGTTAGAACACGTTAATGCAACGACACCTTTAACGGAACGTATCCGTGGTATCGTCAATAACGAGAAAGTTCGTTTAATGGAAGTTTCAAAAATAATTGATGCACCAGTAGAATCTACTCCACCAGAGACTCAATCTGAAGAGTAAAAACAATAAAGATATGAGGGTACCGGCCGGTACCCTCTCTTTATGTTAATGTATACTAGCCTTACTAATATACTGTGGAGATCTCTTACATCACCACGATTATCGCCATTGTCTATACACGCACTTATGGATACGATCCAACAAGTTGTATTTATAAGTACAGCATGCTTCATTATACACGCTGAAATCATTGAGCAGGATTACTTTCAATATATGGTTTTGCGCCTACGACGACGCGGTAGTAAGGATTAGCCGGTCTTATCGTATAGATAAATTTCCGGAGTTCTAGTGTTCTTTTTATATCAAACATGATAACACCTTTATTTAATTAAAAATTATAATTAAAGGGAGTCCTAATAACTCCCGCCAGTGTCAAATGCATGATACATTAGGGTCTCTTATATGAGATAAATAGAGTCGGGTCTATTATCTCATGTTGATTATATATACTTGTAATTTTTAATAGAATGGGTAAAAAGAAAAGAACAAAATAAGAGGGTACCATTTAGGGTACTCTCTCTTATGTCGCTATCCCAGAACGGGATATTGTGCGCTAATGTCGTTTGAAGAATCAAATGATCCATCGCACGTTCATAGACCTCTTTACAAGCGGCTTCCATATCAACGTGCTTATCATCCTGATGTTCAAACGCATACTGACGTAAGTGCTCGATCATCGTTACCGTATCATGTGGCAGGTTCTCAAGATCAAATGGACAACCACCCGCATCCATCACCCAGCCACTTGCATTGATATACACTCGGTAAAGCTTCGCTGTACCTTCTCTGGATCATCGCATGGCGATACATCGAATCATACACGTTATACTCGTAATATACGATATCAAATGAAGCATTCTCACCTGATATCCAGTGTGTAACGTAGAGACCTGGATATAACCAACTATGATCATTCTTAGTTGAACCAAGATATTTATAGTTGGTAATCAGATCACCACTTACATCTGCTTGATCAATTTCCATTAAACAAGTTGATAACTGTTTTAAGGTTTGACCCTGTCAGATGTTGTCTGACTTTAGGGCTGAAATACATCAAGATACAACGCTAGTGCTTCGAGTTCAAGATCCTCCTCCGCATGTTGATCACGTGGCATCATTTCTCACCTCCTGCTGCAAGGAAGAACATCGCCTCCTTAAGACAGAATTCTTGTTGTGCTACTGCATAAGGACTCACGTCTTCCTGATTACCAAGATAGAATTTAGATTCCTTAAATTCATCGACAGTATTAAACTTGAATTCCACCTCATCACTTGTCTCAGTATCATAAGTCGTATAAGTGATTTTATCGAAATCTTCTGATACGACAAATACTGGCCATTCAGAAGCATCCTTCACATCAGCAGGATGATTCTTGATCAGTACATTCTCAATGCATTGCGCAGGTGGATTAAACCATCCACTATGCGCTTGTTTACTTGAGAGTGTATAACCCGCTAAGCCAAGTCTTGCATTACGGACACCTTGTATACTATACTCTCTTGCATTGATATCATACGCTTCTACAAACTTACTAATTTCATTATTTCGTTTATTAGTATAGTTCGTATGAGAGATGTACTTCGGTTTATCTTCCTTATCCTTCTCAAAGATCGATACACTTGCACTGATCTGGTTGTAGATGAGGAAGTAGTTGATGATATAAAGACGAGTTGGATTCGCTTTAATATCGGCAACGTATACCTTACGAGTCATATTAGATGGATTATGCTCAACATCAAGGATAACAAATCGATTTAAGATCGTATTATATCCAGTAGGTTTAATGTTATTAAGCATTTGAGCAACTTTAGTTTCGATATCCAATTCTTGTTCTCTTACAACCTTTTGGTCTGTATATTTCTTGGCAATAGATAAACAAACACGTTGTTGATCGAGAACAAACTTAGGATACTTCGTTTCATCAGAAAGATAGTATTCTGAATCCATGAACTCATCAATTGACGTGAATGTACCGAATCGATAAGGTGATGTTGCTTTCGCATCCGCACCTTGATATTGGTACTCAGTATATGAGAATATCGGACCAGATTCACTCACAGCAAAATAGATCTGAGGATAGAACGGTTTTTCACCCTCTCCATTATCAGCAAGGATACGAGATACAATCGAGAAGAACGGAAGGATGATGCGTTTGTGTACATCGCCAATCTTAATCTCACGTAACCCACCACCTGCTTCCAATAACTCCATGTGGCTCACTTGATAAGCATCCACTAACACACGAATAAACTTACGCAATTCATAGTTAGTTAGTTGGCTCACATCAGCTAAAATACCAACACGATAGATTCGGCTACCATCTAGCATAAAAACTGATGATACTATTGATTGTTAGTTCGTCACCCAGATCTAATATCACTTCATATAAGTGATTATTCTTTCTGCCGAGTTCCACGATATGGATGAAATGGTTTTCACCTTTAGTCTCACTGTTAACCACCACGTATTTATTGAACGCGGTATTATACGAAGTAGGTGTGCATTTGCTTGCGATATCAAGCAACTCTTTTGTTGTGTACATGTTTAACTCCTATTAGTTACTGTAGTTGAATTGATTTATTTAAAGAAGCGGTCTTTCAGACTGCTCATTTTACTGGTTATACCAGTCTCTTCTGGTTTAGCTTCCACCTTTTTAGGTTCAACCCAACGATAATCGTATTCAGAAGCATATGGTTTGATTTCTTCATCTTTGTGCTTATCGTAAAATGACTTAGCAATTTGTTTGCCATCCAATACGAAACGGCGTAGATTGGTAGTTGGTTTTCCACCTAAACCATATTTCGTTAAGCCAAGATGCACAACTGTTGCTGGTATGCCAAAACACCAGTTCTGAACCGACGAAGATGAATAAACGACGTTCACCGCGATAATATTTATTCGTGACGTAGTCTCCGAAGTTGATCCCATCTAATATATAGTCAGCCGTTAATGTTGCTGATTTACTGAATAAGGTGATTAGAAAATCTTTATTCATGAATTTAATACGAGCGGTTTGGCGATGCTCATCCGTTAATCCATATTTGGCTTTAAGCTCTTCTGCTTTCTTACCAAACTCTTCTTCGTTTAATAACCCTTTGATGTTAGTACTCATAGTAATCTCTCCTTATAATCGGGTGATGCTAAGTTTAAAAATGTATTGAAATCAACAGAGAAGACGTGGTAGCGAATACCATCGTTTAATTTTGGTTCTGTTGTCTCAAATGTAAAAACGCACATGTGGTTGTCTACATCACCGCGTTTTGTAGTAAAGAACCGAATAATGTTCCATCTCGGATGTACATCTAAATTTATTAACATCTGGACGATATTATTAAGTTGATCATGGAAATACCCATCACCATAGATCTGGATATATTGATTGCAAACACTGGACTCCCCATTTAAGCCAGTGAATGGTACTGTTTGGATGTGCGTACCAAGATGAGGGATATTTTCGATCTCTTCATCTTTAATCCCGTAGACATTAAGATAGGTGGTAAACACCCTCTTATCAAAGAACTCATTAAATGTCTGAGGACGACGTCTAAACTTGTTCTGATTTTCAAGTTTAGGTTTTGGTTTATTTGACATGCTATACTCCTATTCGTATACTTAAGTTATATGCGATTTAAGGCCTCTAAATCGCACTGTGATCGATTATTCATCTTAAGATAAATAATCACTCGAGTGATGTAAGATAATGCTGTTATCAGCGTTCTATCGTCATGTAGATAATATATACTTGTAAATTTAATAAAGAGCGGACATAAGCAAGAGGATATCTTAGGATATCCTCTTGAACTTGCTACTGCTTTAAGAACCTCAATACTTTATTTTCAGGATGAAGTTTATCCATTTGATTATTATAAAGTGCAGTGAGTTCCTTTAAGGTATAACGATAAAAACGTTTACCTTCTGATAAAACATTGATAAAAACGATCACGGGGTTGTTCTTGCCCACGTTAAATAAACGGTTGTGCCCATGTGCCACATGTAAGGTACCGATTTCCTTATCTTTATTGATAAATCTGAACATGTTAACGACTTTTGGCCCACATCAGCCGTCGGATGGTTTAAGAAGACTAAACCTTCATCCACTTCAACAGGTGTGTCATCTTTAGGGATATGATAACCGACTTCAATGTATTTAAAAAATTCATGTTCTTGCTCGGGTGTCGTGATCAATATATCACGTGTCTCAAGCTTAGGGGGTGTATAATCTGCAATCATATGCTACTGCCTTATATTTGTTTTATGGTGTTATTTTTATGAAATTAGGGGATAAAATTGAGAGCCACCCTAAATGACCCTAATTACAAACAATATTGTGATGAAATAATCATTTAAATTTTAAGAGGAAAAAGCCCATGATGATTAAAAGATGAGTCGATTGTATTCCCTGATGATACCCCAGAGAATAAAGATGAAATGAAGGTTTATGAAGTGCAATATGAGTATAATGACAATACCTTTGCTGTCGATTTACCCGCTAGCAGTTGGGAAGACGCGGAAGCTAAGTTAGAAGCGATTAAATTGAGTGGTAAGGTAACTGCACGTTTAGTATCCAGAACGAAGATTGAATCGATTGATAAAGTCGATTTTGATCTCTCAGGTAACGGTACCTTAAACTAACGATATAAAACGAGAGGTATCACTAAGATGCCTCTGCCTGTGTCTGCTTATAGTCCGTTGTAAGCGATTTTCACTTTACATAGACGGCTATTAACAATACCTAATGATGAAGCATAGTCCGTGATAGTACGAGACTTCGGCGTGATGTTATCAATCACAAAGACAGTACTGATACGATCATGTGCTACCACTTTAAACATTTGATCTGGGATTGGTAATCCACGTACACGTTTACTGATACGACAGTTATCCACTAAGATACCAGAAATTACGTAGTTTGCTTCGCTGTTTGATTTACGAAGATCTTTCGCGAAGTTTTCCATGTGTTTCCAGGTACCACGATTAAGTTGTGGGTTTTGTGGGACGATATTCGTCATTAAATAAGATTGACTTACAGTCTCATAATCTGAAGTGTTAGAAGAGGCTGCAAGATGACCTTTATCATATCCGCTCTTAGCGTACTGTTTAGGGCTGATTTGATAGAAGTAAGGTAATCTATCGTCTAAACGGAAATCATTCGTTCTAGGGGCTTTAAATCGCTTAAAATCACCCTTCTCGAGTTTCTCCACAACTAATACGGGCATTCTCCATTCTTTACTGAAATAAGAGATATACTGATCATTGCAGAGCTTCACGATATCGTTCGTATCGGTGACTTTGACTGAGAGTTCCGTCTCAATATTAGGACACTGCTCAGCATAACTAAATAAACTACAACTTCCGAGTAGTAATCCAAATAGCAACTTTCTCATTTTAATTGTTCCTTGTTGAAAAAAAAAATATGGCGGTGATTATAGGGAGCGCTTGCGCACCCCCTCCATACAATTATTTCAAGCAATCAGTTGGCATACGATAGATGTCACCAACATTGTGGTGTTTATCAAATAACACTTTCACTTGACAATGTTTCACTTCTGCACCATCACGATAGTTGAATACGTAATCGAATTCAGATACGCCATATAGACCTTCACCGAAATGTGGGCGACCTAACAGGTTTTGAACTTGATCTTTATTCATACCACGTTCTACCATGTTTAGGTTTTTCATATTGACCCAGCTACCGAATTGACTACCATCATGATTGAAAGTCGCATCTTCTGCTTTAGGCCATATTGGGCTTTCTGAGTGACCGTTTTCATCTACCTGTGATAAGTTACCACACCCTACTAATAATGCTGCCATAAGTGCAACAGCGGCTGATTTTAACATGTTTAAATCTCCTATAGAAATATTAATGATGAGAGGGTAGATATCTACTCTCTAGTTTTGTCCGCAATCGTGAGACTACCATTGGTACATGTAACCTGCACCTAAAGTCACATCTTTCTGAGTATCTACACCAGCAGATAATTTGATGATGTGGTGACCATTATCAGATGAACGAGAGTAACCTATTGCTACTGCAGATTGACCGTGTTTATATCCTGCACCTACACCGACACCGGATTTACCTGGTAAGTATACTTGTGGGATATTAGCCATCGCAGCTACAGCTGAGATACCTGCATCGAGCACGTTTACGGTTTTTTTCTTCACATCGCGGTCTAAACGATCCACTTTTGTTTTCTAAAACCGGTTACACGGTTCTCTACGTTAGCTAAACGAGCACCGTGGTTGATCACAGTATGGCGTACTTGTTTAAGTACGTGTGATTGTGCATCTTGACGTGCTTTCACTTGATTTAACTGTGATACGTTTACTGCATCGTTATCGTCTTCACCAGCAGTCACATTTTTGATTTTGGTGTTACGAGCATTGATACCATCTTTAGTGATCTTAGGGCCATTGTATACAGTTAAAAGATTCTACACCGATGTTTTTAGAAGTAGCCACTTTATAAGCAGCTGCACCACTTGAAGTTTGAGAAACAGTGACTTCCATATTATGGCCTGCTTCAACAATAGTGTGGCGTTTTGCTTCTTTGTCCACTTCTGCAATACGTAGAGTATTATTAACGATTGCTTTACGGGTAGCATCGATAGCTGGTTGGTAGTCAGTTGAACTTACAGTATAAGTCACTTTACCGTTTGAATCAGTTGAGATATCAACAGTCGTATTTTTACCTGCTGTTACAACTGGTAGTTTTTGTTCTACTACTTTAATATAATTGGTATTAGCTTCGATATCTTTCGTATTTTGAGCGATATCTTTAGCATTTTTATCAATTGATTTTTCAGCAGCACGGATGTCAGCTGTATTGGTGTTGATTGCTTTAGTGTTTTCTGCAATTGCGTTTGTATTGTCAGCAATCTTCGTACTATTATCTGCGATCGCTTTAGCGTTATCTGCTACACCTTTCGCATTTGCTGCAATCTTATCAGTGTGAGATTTGATTGCATCATGTACAGTGTTTTCACCGGTACCACCGATATCGGTCATGGTGATGTTGCCTTTGTTGTCAACCTGTGCATTACCACCAAGTACATTGGTGACTGAACTTGCGACATTATTGATAACATCTTGAGTTGCATAGAGCTGAGAGCCATTGATTGCATCAGTTGAAGTCGCATTGATTTGACCAGCTGCTACATTCACGATTTGACGTTCATTACCTTCGGTACCAACAGAAACCACAGATTGTGGTTTATTACCAGCGAAATCACCATAGGTTAGTTTACCTACTGTTGCTTCAGTTACTGAAGTAGCTTCTTTAGTTTCGGATTTGAAACCTAACGCTACTGAACTTGCATGACTTGCCGTTGATTTGCCACCTAACGCTACCGCATTTGTTGCGGTTGCCGCAGCTACACCACCTAATGCCGTTGCCCAGCTTTCAGACGCTTTAGCGCCATCGCCGATAGCAGTAGACACACCACCTAATGCTTTAGATTGGATACCTAACGCAGTAGAGTAATCACCAAGTGCTAACGCGTTATTACCGATAGCTACAGAGCCCATTTTGTCAGTAACCGCAGACCCGCCAATAGCGATGTTATTTTCTGCAGCAGCTTTAGAGCCGCCGATAGAAATAGAATTGCCGCCAGCTGCAGTACTGTGGTCACCAATGGCTACTGATTTTTCACCACTTGCTACGGTGTAAGAACCGATAGCTTGTGAGAATGCGCCAGTTGCCTGAGTGTGTACACCAATCGATGTGGTCTGGTCTGCAGTCGCTCGAGCACTATTGCCGATCGCGATAGTGCTTTCGCCACCGGTTGCCTGAGTTTCATAGCCGATGGCTACGGATTCTTCACCGGTCACGGTGTTGCTTTGCCCGATTGCGACATGTTTGTCGCCAGTCACTTCATTGTTACCACCATAAGCATGGGATAAGTTTCCGGTTACTTTATTATCCATACCGGAGGCAGTATTTTTGTAAACCAGTTAAGCTATTGTTAGCGCTGTCAACTTGAGTTTGAGAGCTCTGAACGCTTGAACCATCATTGAGGTATCTGGATCAGCCGCCATTACGCCAACTGATACTAATAATGATGCCATTAAAAGCAGATAATTTAACACTAGTGTTTTTCATAATTAAATTTTTCCTTTTTAGAGATTCACCGATGAGCGACATCAGCTTAATGTTAATGATGAATTTAACGTGTTAGATAAAGCCCTATTGCTTCTATTAACACGGAAATGATATTTTTACTTCTACCATTTCATATAGATTATATACACTCATAAAACATGATAGAAAAAGAAAATAAGGACTAAAAATAGAGGATATCTTTCGATATCCTCTTTATTTTAGCTGGATTATTGTTTAAACTAAAGTCCAAGATGGAAGGTTTCTTGTTTGAAATCCATCCGTTCTTCCTGGAGTAGTTTAACCACGTATTCCATTAGCTCATTCTCGAATGCCAGTTTAAGTGCATCGATGTCTGCAATAAAAGTCTGGTTCTTAAGGAAGAATTCACCTAAATAGTTAATGAATGATTTCATTAAACCATTACCAAAGTCCTCATCACAAACTACTAAGTAACCACTATCCGCATAAATGTCTTTTAATCGAACTTCGATACGGTGAGCACGACTGAAGCGAACTGCTTCTTTGTCTTCAGTATCCTCCGTAAACGGAATTACACCAAAACGAGCATATCCAGTACGACGGTCACAAGCACGAAATTGGATTGCGACTACATCTCTTACCTTGATAAACTCAAGCTCATCGATTGCAAGTTCTTTTAAGAAATCGATTGTTGATTGTTTCATGTCATCACCGTTTTCATTGCAATCCATAATTAACCTGTGACAAGGATACCCTATATCGCTATAAGATACCCTAGCACAAACCATGAATTGAATTAGTCGTCGACACGACCAATGATTTCATGGCACGGAAGTACTTCAGAATACTGAAATATTTTAACAGGGTCAGCCGATGGGTCAGTGGTGTATTTGCAGAGTAATGGTCTACCGTAGATGATGTTGACGATACGTAAGATTTCATCACCATCCATGTAGCCATATGCATCTACCGTACGCGTGTTACCATCATCTAAACTGAGCTGATATTTACTATCATCTATCTTTTGGATTCTGGTAATCTTCGGCATACCCCATCTAATATCAAATAACACATCACCTGGTTCAGCTGTTTCAAGTGGTTTATACACGATAACTATCCTCTTGACTTTGCGGCGAACAATTTCACGTAGGTCTCCATGAGAGCATGAGGTATAATGCGTGATACTCTTGGATCTAAACAAAGTGATTGCCAGCGAGAACTACTGAGTCCCCCAGTAGCTGCGCCAATGGTAGCTCCAGCAAGATAGATAGTACACTCACCACCATTACCATTTATATTGTCGGCATATAAATAGTGGTGTTGTTCTTTCACTATAGCGCCGCTGCCTATGTTGCCGCGGCGAATCACTACATCCCCGCTTACTTGTGCATTGCCATCAACAACTACACCGTGGCATAGTGCTGCAGTACCACCCACACAAGCAGTATCTGCTACGATTGCCCCATCGCCCACAATTGCATCATCTTTAACAATTGCATTGCCTGTGATAAAGCCACCCTCAAATACCCATGAGTTACCACTATGAGATAATGATGTCATAGATGATACATATCCACCTAAGTCACCTTTCTCTACATCTATGGTAGGGATATCTTTCAGTGCTTTAATCTGATAACAGTTTACACCATTTGGTGCAACAATAAGTTCAGGCAAGATTTCATACTTCTGTTCTTCTACCTCTTCCTGTTTTGTTTCAGTTAAGATATCACCAGTTGGACTCAACACACGTTTAAACTCATTAAGGCGCCATACCGCTAAGAAACGTGTATCAAATACAAATGGATTTGAAGCATTTAATACATCCGTATCATCATAGTGATAAGTCTTGGTTTGAACCATGCCGTTACTGATATAGCTGTAGATATTACCTTCTTCAATCTTACTGAAGTCGAAGTAGTACTCCGTTAATCTTTCTGGACCACAAAGTACTTGTAGCTACACCAACAAGGTTATTAGCTTGATAATCTGGGCGGATATCCACTTTACGCTCGCGGCCACCCGGTAACTCAACAAAGTAATAGTGGTGTGGATTCTTAGCACCCGGAATACGGCCAGTGAACGCCACTCTACCATTGGTTAATTTAACTTGACTACCTAGCTTGATATCAAGCTCGTTGATCGGTAATGCTTTTAAACCTAACTCTAGTGCATCTTCAGTATCCATATCTATCGCTTGCTCCTTATTAGTTGCGTTTACTGTTGTAGTTTGGAAGTTTTCAAATATTGGGAATCCACCACGGAAATTACGTGTTACAATGGATACGATATCTGCATCTGGTGTAATGAACAACTTATTCTTACCACGATAATCCCATTTTAATGTGTAACTGCCATCAACCGTCTTACCATGAATAGCGATATTACCCGATGAGTTATACTCAATACCTGTTATGATTGCATCCTTAGCATTTTGTAATTTCACGACTGAACCAACCGTAACAAGCCCAATATTATCATGGAAGATGAAGTAAGCATCTTCTACTGTTGCAACAATTGTATAATCGATATCACCGGTAGTATAAGTTAAATCATAATTCCAGATTGGCTGTACGTGGGTATTTGGTGAATAACCGTAAACAACTCGCTCATTGTAGTCAGAGATACACTTGATAATAGTGTACTTTTCGTTTGCAAGCATTACTACACGGCCCATCATGAGGTCAATGTGTGATTCACCATTATCATGGCATCTAGTGATACGTAAGTAATTCGTATCTGGTACTCTTGCGCTAATCTTATATTTTAAGTTACTTGTAAAACCCAGTGAGTTTTTCATTTGATTGTTCCATTTTAAACCTCCGAGTAGTTTAAATGTCTATTTAATCTGTTACCAAAGGTGGCGTGGTCTAAACCACCCATCATGATACCTTCTTTAAGTGCTTGCGCCATTCCTTTTCATGAAATGGTTTGATAGCTCAAGCGCATACCAGTCATCCAGTCTTTTTATACTTCTCAAACCAGTTTGCTGATGTTTTTGCGATAGAAATAATTACGACGATAAAGCAATGATTTATCTAGGTCATTTATATTGAGATACCAATAGATATTTCGTTTTACCGCAATAACCCAGACACCTTTATCCTTATCATAATAATTCTCTTTGATGATTCGCTCGATTAAACGAGTAATCACGATTGCACAAAGTGAGTTACTATTATAAGTCGCCTCATCTTTCGTGCTGAAGTAGATATCGCGTGCGATAAGCAAAAGCTTGTTTCTGTTGCCATGAGAGCTCCAATAACTCACAACGGAACGTCTTATTAAAAACAGGCTCTTGCATATGCAGATAAACATCTACCTCTCTTACTTCCCATTCTAATTTATTATCAAAAATGGTGGTAAGTTAATTTAAAGTGATTGGTCTTTGGGTCATAGTGCATCGCACGAATCCCCAATAGTCGTAACACTTTAATAGTTAATTGGGGAGTAAGTTCTACTCCCTCATTGTACTTCACTTCTGCCATTGTTTACCCTCCTATAAGTAAAACGTGGCACTGAATGACTAGCCATATAAGTATTTATTAGACTCTCGTCTCCAAGCGAATGGCTCACCATCAAGTGTAACCTCGGAGACCTTTAGTTGTACCGGAAATATGCCGGATAGAAATAAAGTGATGGCACCCTGCAAACTCATCTGGACTTATGATATAAGACGGATAAGTTAACTTGATTTTCTTGCCTATAACATGGTCAGTAAGAAAACCTTTTCTTTCGATTTGATCCGGCTGTAATGGATTTGCAACAATTGCTTTACTCACCAGTCTACCTGTATCACCAATGATATCGATATTGCTACCATCATCCCATTGTAATATGAAATGAAACGGTTTATCTATCCAATCCATATACACTTGGTCATCCGAATCTTTAGATATCTTTTACCTCCTATAAGTAAAATATGACTTACTTGTATCCATTACGATATTCATGAAAATCTGCTAACCAATGAAACGGGTCATTGTTTAGTGTCATCTCAGCCGTATAGAATAACTGTGGTTCTTTACCTGATACAAAATCTTGAATCACTTCAGCAAAGTAGTCAGGTTGAACAATCTTATTGACATTAGTGAACTTTATCTTGTTATTGATAATGGAGTTACTAATATACCCCTTACGTAACTGCTGCGCAGGTGTTCTAAATTCACTCACTATAGCAGTCGCAACAGGTTTCCCTGTATTATCAAGGATAGTCAGATTATCACTACAGCTCCAGATGAGCGTGAAGTGATGGTCTTTCCCTAACCAGTTACAATAAGCAAGGTCAGCTTCTCTAATCTGTTCTTCTGTTGGCATTTACAACTCCTATTATTTAAAATCAGTAGCCACAGTTTTGGACAAGATTGTGTTGATTCTTTCAAGATCAGCCATACCTACAATCGCATCAATCAACTGACGTTTGATTTCATTCATCCGGCGGATGTGTTTACGACGAATAAATCCTCGTTGTGAGATACGCAATAGAAATGGTTCTCTTGTTGCAAGATCAACTACGTAGAGTTGTGGATAAGGCTTTTTCCCTTCGGTGAATAACAAACAGCGATAATTATCGTTGATTGTCATCAGCATACTGCCAAAACGACCATGTTCATTACGGATCACGATATCATGTGGTAATCGGTTAAGCATGAGATACATCTGGTCGAGACCTTCACGAAGTTTATGCGGCCAGTCTATCGTAGCTGGTTTATGAGTTGGTTCTAACTCAGCATATTTACAAAGATAGTAATAAACATCATCCTTGTTCAATGACTCTTTTGCGATCGAATAGACATGCGCAAGGATTTCCTTAACTATCTTGATTGGCTCTTCATCCGTGATATTTAGACGGTTTAATACGCTCATGACCCAAGTATCTTCAATGAAGTTTTGGGTATTTTCTGCTACGCGACTGATTGCAATAAATCCACCTATATTAAAAGGCATCGATATTGAAAGTAAGTCAGTACTATGATCATAATCAACACCCCAACCATCTTTACCATCACTTTTATAGATGAAACTTAAGACCGGCGATAGGTAACGAGGACGATGTGGTATCGTCATCATCGTATAAGGCGATAAAATTAATTTATCCATTTTACATTTCTCCCATACCAAATAAATATGATATTAAATGACGAACAGCTACCGCGACAATCATAACAAGTGCTGCCGCCGAAAGCAACATCGCCACCACAGGCGCTACCTGATCCATGATGTATTCGGTAATCGACATGTCTTCCTGATTTGCTTTACGAGCAATCAAGCCTGCAATCACCACTACAATCAGAAACGCGATGATACCACTAAGTAGATCCAAATTTGGACGAATAAATTCCATATAAAAATACCTCTATCTAAGATCTGAACTAACCATTCTTGAAAAGATCCCATTGATCTTATCTACACCCTCATCATTTAAAACCGCATCACGTAATTCAAGTGTGATAGGCTTTTCACTTTTGATAAGATGGCGACGTAAGAAACCTGTTATACCTAAGTGTGCCGTATAGGCTTCTTTTGTATTGCGATCAACAATATAAAGCAATGGGTAAGGTTTGAAGAAATCATGGTAGAAAACTACACTGAAGTTCGAACCAACATTGACGCTAAACTTCGCTTCACGCCCACCTGTATTTTTCTTCTCTGGTTTCGTTGGATTATATAGGAATACAGAATAGAACCCATTCATAGCGATACGGAATAACGCATCCCATTTTTTCGAACGTGGTACAATAGTCGTTTTAAACTTATAGTAATCACGTAGCATCAAGAAGACATCGTCTTGATTAGTTGCACCAGAGACCACTTTGTTAAACTCATTTAATCCGGCAATCAATTTTCCAACTAATCTAGGGTTAGGCACCTCGTGACCAAATAAGTAGTTGATGCGATCCTTAGTTATCGAACCAAGTGGCATAGATGAAGTCGGAATCAGATCAATTGAGAATAAAGGCCATTGCGTTACTGAATCAAACGCCATGAGTTTATTCTTTGCGTGGTCGTAGTTTAAGGTGATCATGGATTGTGGATCATCTTCATTAACGTAAAGATGGAGTGCAACTATGGGTGCTTTATAAGGCACATATTGAACTGGATCTGCCGCCAATTTCAATACTTTATTTTGTTTGGTCATCTTTCACTTCCTCTTTTTTCGCATAACGACCCGCTTTATTCTTAGCTTTATAAGCTTCAAATTTATTGCAGAGGTTATAGTACTTATGATCTTCATTTAATTGATAAGTAAGATCAACGGTGGTTTCATTTACCCAGCGCATGAGTGCACCAGCAAGTGCTGCACTGGTTACTGCAACGGATGGTTCATAGATCGTGAATGTTTTACCATTTAACTCATCGACTGAGAATGCAGCACGAACAAGACTACGTGGTACAACAGTTAAGTTACGTTCGCCAGTGATCATTTTGATACCTTCGCTAATGAACTTAGTATGAACAGTAATATCAAGATGAGAACCTGATTTACCGGTAAATTCAGCAACTATATCGTAGGTCACTGTTTGACGATTAAACCAATCGGTAAATTGTGCTTCGATACCACGATATTCACCTGACCCATAACGATTAAGTAAACAGTCGATGATAATATACGCCGTAACATGTTCACGTTCAGCCACTTCATTGATGATATCGATGCCACCTGCTTTTACCAGTGATCCACTCAACCATGATTTGGTTGTATTCGATATAAGTATAAAGTAGTTGTGCTTGGATGCCTGTTTCTGGATCACGTAAAGTCAAACAACCAGAAGCGGGTTTACTGATACCACCAATAGTTTCATCACTTACGATGACCCTGTTACCGATTACATCTACCGTATATCCTGGTTTGATGATGTTCCATTTGATGCATTTAGATTTGAAATATGCTTTAATTTTTGTTTAATAATTTCATTTTATTTTTCTCCAATAGAAAATTAATCAATCACAAATCAACCCGCCTATCAGGTCGTAAGTTGTGATTGTGGCTAGAGTTAATAATTAAGCTTCGATAGGTTCGACAGCCAGCGTTAGTGTATCGTTAATAAAGATGAGATCCTGTTGGTGATCTTTGATTACTTGCGTATTCTCATCATAAAACGCTTTAGAAAGCACGGAGATGATTTCTTCAAGTGAATGATAGCAATACTTCTCCCATTTTGGGAAAGTAACATCGTGGATCTTATAGCCATCGAGGTAAGCGATAAGTTTATTGAGATTTAGCATTGCATTTGGTGGCATTCTTACCTTGTTGATAGTAGTAACCACTGTATCACCTATTAGATTGGTCAATTTAAACGTTACGACGTTCTCATCTGACGTATCGATAGAGATAGCGTATTTATTAAATTGAGACAAATGCCAACCAAGAAATACGTTAGTGATTTGACGATACTTATTTGTCTCATCTTTATAAACTGCACCCATTCTATTTAGGATGTAAGGTACCACTTTCGATGGGTCCTGGTTCGTGCGGGTACAATAATCGTTAACGACCTGCATACCACCAGATGTTGCGAGCCAATGCATCATCCATCTTGACCAATCACAGGCACGATAGTTACCTTGACTTGAACCACGTGTCGGACTGATTAATGTATAACTATTTATCGTACCGTGTTGTACGGTGAAATAATCGCTATTCGCATAAAGAGAATAATCGTATTCTCTCTTCCCTGCATTTACTGCTTTCTTAATTAAGTTTGTAAGCAACTCTATCATGTTCCCTCCCTATGGGGTATAATGTTTATTGATGATCATCGTACTATCACTTGAAGCAATCGTAGTGATATCATTCTTACCAAGATCAATGACTTCAGCACCTAATTCAATAAGGCGTTTAATGCGAAGTGCAATATCCTCAAGTGAACAATAGCTCTTATCGTTATTGATCGTAACAAGACCCACCTTTTCAGAGTGCATTAATGAACGAGATAGCTTATCCGCTGTTTCCATTGAAGACTCGAGTAGCGGTTGTGCATCGATGGCGACCATATAACGATTGCCATATGGATTGCATACTTGCACCACAATAAACTGCTCTTCTTCAACGTAATCCACGCGAATACCACGTTTACACCCACCAAGATTCATAAACCACTTATTAAAGCTCTCATAAAGCTCAGGGGCGTTCCATTTGCGATAATACGACTTAGGACTAAAGATATCATTAAGTAGCGCGTATGGCGAGATACGATGCGTTGTGCAATACTCCCCGATATTCTTCATTTGTCTTGTTGCACTGATCCATCTTAATACGAAACGATTGTGATCAGTCAGTTTAATACGAATCATATCGCTTGTACCTGACGCATGATCAATAAGCTTTGCTTCCGTTAACTGTTCACCCACGGTTGATGTGTAATCGAGATCAGTTGGTAGGAGCTGAAGGCTATAACGACGTTTACCATCGATAAGATCTTTTACTGATCTAATGAGTTGCTTGATCATCTTTCTTTTCCTCGTTCAAAGTAAGTTCGATGTAGTTATCGTGATCGAGAAAGATACTATTGCCCACGATATTAAACTCCTTAGAATACAGTGCACTACGGATACAGTGCGCCACCTCAAGTGTACCCCAATAACCGTGTTGTTGTCCATTGACGTTGATATCATCAATGATCTTATCTTTGAATAATTCATTGACCATTTTAACACGATCAACTAATAACGGAGTGATAAGGTCACCAGATGTGATCGTTTCATTTGTTCTATCGTGGTATATATTACCCACGGTAATCACAAGTCTATTACCAGACCACTTCTCGATCTTTACTTTAAGCCCTTTTGACTGTTTGATGTACCACGCCATATAAGCGATTACAATTGGATTAGATCCTCTACCACCTTCCAGTGCGGATAAGTCTCCCTTCCAGGCGCAACCAGTATTGAGTAGATATCGCACTGCCTCAATTGGCGTAAATCCATACACGCAGTAGTATCGGTTGATCACATCCATCCCACCCATTTCATTTAACCACTTTAAAGCGAACCTTGTTGAGTTACCGATGGCGATGTGACCAGTCCCAACTGGCCCTTCTAAACTACTGACGATATACTCACAGTACTCACCCATCTTCATTTTAGTGTAATCATCTTTTACGGTAAGCACGTAATTACCTATTGGTTTCTCTTCTACTGTTTCAGTAGGCTTACTCTTATGGAATAACTTACTAATTAATTCTAAAACATTTTTAAACATGATTCCCTCCTTTAGAAAATCACTTTTAGTTGATATTAAATTAAAAACTAACATCGTCATATCAAGACACCGATTATCTTAGATACGACATTTGATTTGTCGGCTTCATAAAAATAATATACACTTGTAAAATCGATAAAACGGACATAAGCGGAGGGTAGACCGAAGCCTACCCTCGCTATATCGCTTAACTTATCGTAAAAGTAAACTTGACGATTGTTTATCAGCAACTAGTTTAGCAGCTGATACGTTACCTAAAGTGATGAATGCTTTTAATACACGAATCACGTAGATAGATAATTCAACTTCACCACGTAACAATTGAACTGGTAAGTTGTATAAACGTTGAGCTACTTTATAAGCATGTTTTTGCTCTGCAGAAACATCTTCGCCAGCGCCTTCTACTTGTTTATCTAATTCTTTGCGTAATGCATCGATAGCAACGTGAGCTTTCTTAGAATCAGTATTGTAGAATTTATCTAAAGCGTTAGCTACAGTTTTAACACCTTTCACTAAGTCTTCGATTTGTGCTTTAGTTAAAGCAGCAAATTCAACTTTCTCAGGTTTAGCATCAAAATCTTTATGCGCTTTAGTAGAAGCTACGCGGAAGCTGTTGATTAATGCTGCTTCATCACCTTCTTGGTCTAAAGTTGCATTATAACCATAAGCAAGAGCGAAATCACCGAATGCGAATTTAGCTACGCCGCCTTTGTATGCTTTTACCGAATACGCCATCAGCTAATTCAGATTTAGCACCAGATTTTTCAACGATAGTTGCTAAGATACCAGTCACTGTTTTACCTAGATCTTCAGCAGATTTAGTCGTAACTTGTTCAGCACCGCCTTTGATAGATTCAAGAGCTTGTTCTAAACCTTTACCAGCACCTTTAGCGATGTTTTCTAGTTTACCGAATGCTTTCACTGCTTCTTGAGCGTCGAATTTTTTACCTTCAACTGCTAATAGAGCGAAAGATGAAGCCCATTTGATTTGTGCATCTTCAGCATCTTTATGATCTTTTTAATTTTTCAGTTAATTTAGCTGCATCTTTAACGATACCAGCTGTAGTATTGAAGAAACGTTTCCAGTTAGTTGCGATACGACCTAATAAGTCATCAACGAATGCTTTTAAACCTTCCCACATGCGTTTTAAAGTTTCTTTAAAACCTTCCATTGAGATTACTGGACCGTTTGCGGATTCAGTTGCAACAGTTTCAGTTACTTCTTCAATGACTTCTTCAGGTGCATCAGTTGCATCTAAAGTGTTTGCTACGCCAGCTTGTACTAAAGCCGCTTCTTCTGGAGTTGCTTCACCGCGTTGTTCGATAGCGTCACCGATTTCAGCAACAACTTCACCGTTGTCGATTGCATCAGTAGTTTTCAGCTACAGTTTCAGTATCTTCAACGATTTCTGCTGATTCTAATACTAACGCTGCGAACTCTTCGCTGTAGTCAACTAATTCACCAGTTTCTTGGTCTTCGATAAAAACCTTCTGGTGCTTTTTTACGATTGCATTTTCTAATGATAATGCTAGGGTTTTTCTTAGGTTGATTAACCCAAATACCAACAGTACGTGCCATTATAAATATACCTTAATATGGAATTGTGATTGTATTAGATAGGTGCTCTCATGAGAAGTTAGCACCTATAGATTATTTAACAATTTTACGACCAACAGATAAGTAACGCTGAGCTACTTTGCTTGCAGCTACGTATAAACGTAAAGTTGCTGTATTGGTGACCATTGCTGCACCTTCGCGACTGAGGCGTTGTGTAGCTTTGATAGTTTCTTGTGCTTCTGGAGAATCAACAGAAATATCTTGATCAAATGCAGCGTTAGCACGTTTGATTGCATCTTCTGCAGATAAATCAGCAAAAGCATTAAGTTCTTTAATTGCTTTTTCGTTAGCTTCTTTCGCTGCTGGAATGTGTTTAGTTAAGATTTCGTAAAGTGTTTCAGCACGTTTTAAGAAATCCACTTTGCTTAATTTCACATCGCCAGTTACTTCAAGTGCATCAAATTTATCATTTGATACTTTGCATTTAACTTGAGTTGAAGCACCCTCACCAGTGGTTTCAGAAGTTGTTACTAAACCGATACCGCCTAATGTAGGAACGATTGAACGACCATTTCCTTGTTCTTCGGTTTCGTAATATTTACCGATTTTCTCTGCTGCATCAGTAACACCTTTAATAAGGTCTGCAATTTTTACCGTCTAATGCACCAAGTTTAGCACCAGCTTCAGTTAATTCAGCCATGCCAGTGGTGTGAGCAATAGTTGATTCGAGAACATCATCTGCTTTGAATGATACTTCTTTACCTGATTCAACCCATTTACCTTTACCATCTAATAAACCAGCTGCTACCCATAAAAAGAGCTTCGCTTGATACATCACCTGCTGCTTCGTTAGACACGCTAGTTGGAGCAACTTCTTCGATACCTTTTTCTTTAACGGTTTCGATAGCTTCTTTAACAGCTTCTGCAGCTTTAGCATCATCTTCTTTTGATTTTTTTGAACCAAGCTGCAACTTTAGCTAAAAACAGCTTTAATAGTTTCAGTGATTGCTTTCCAGATTTTTTTGAGCTGTTTCTTTAAAACCTTCTAAAGAAACTACTGTCATATCCATACGGTCAGCAGAGCTACCCGCGAAAGATTCCATAGATGGCATTGCTGCATCTAAGAATACGCGTTTGGTTGCATTTTTAAGTGCGATGTTAGCAAAGAATGCTGCATCTTTCGTTAAGCCACCACGTTCTAGGTAGCTTTCAGTTGCAACGATAAGATCACCGACTTCTTCTTGAGCGGCTTCTAACTCATCAGTTGCTTCATGTAAACCTTCAATTTCAACTAGGTCTTGTTCAAGACTAGAGATACGTACTTGTGCCTCATTTTCTAGCTTCAATTGACGGACTTCAATCGTTGCATCAGCGGATTGACGTACTTCTTCTGTTTGTACGTTTTCTTTAGTATCATCGACGCCTTCCATCGATACTACCTTATTTACCACTTGTTGCACGAATCGTCATTTACGACTCATAATAAAATTTCCTCTTAATTCGTGATACGGTAACAGTACTATTACCCTATCGGGATTAATTGAGTAAGATTAGCTAATCATACTCCCTATCGATTTGCAGGCTCTTCCAGTAAAAAGATAAAAAGTATTCAGTAAATCCATAAAGCCATCTTCATGTTGTAACCAAGATTGTAATAGATCACTTTCATGGTTGACTAAGATCTCGATACATTCATCGGATAGTTTACGGAGGTATGCATCATATTGACTATCGCCAATTGATACGTTTCTTGGTTTAGCTACATCGTCAATACCACTGTTAAATTCCACTAAAGCTTTATAACCTGCTGCTGGGAGTCTGCGACGACCCGTAGAAATAAAACTTAACGTATCATGAAGGAAACGTAAGTGACCATCGCGATGCTCGTGTTCTTTTAACATGTCACGGAACCAAGTATCAAGTGGCTCATCTGCTTGGGGTTGTGAAGATGATACTAAGCCTTGGATGTGACGTAGGATGTCTAATCGATCTTTGTTGCGAATTTCCTGACGGATTTCTTGATCGAAGTAACGACGTAATAAACCATAGTGATATGAAGCACCTGCATTATCATCCTTAGTATAGAAACGAAAGCCTCGTGCTGAAGTAAAAGTTGGTTTCATATATTTGCTATTTAGCCTCTTTTTATTTCGACAACCCGATTAAGATGTTTCATATCAATAAAGGGGTACTAACATTACCGTTGTATGAATTGCTCATTATTTCATCACATCAGAAATAACGACATAAAAGATTACCAAAAACCAAATTACTCTACGCACCATAATCGGCAGAATAACTGGCTTCCATATCGGCAATTTTCTTGTTTAGTTTCTTAAGTGACTCTTGAGCATTGTTAATGACCTGATCCATTTTCGCATTGTCAGCACCATTACGTTTCATGATGTATTGCTGGATACGCAATTCCAACAATTCACGTTCTTGTTTTGCTGCTTCGATGCGATTGTGTCTCCACTCTACAATTTTCATACGAACATGGTAGATTGGGTTTAAAACATACGGTACGAAACCAAGACCTAAACCGTCTAGTTTATCGCCGTGTACTTTTTGGATCAAATCTAATTCTTCTTTATTTTCTGGTACTTGGATATCAGGGATTTGTTTTACTGCACGGATAAAGTTTTTCTTCATCTACACTATAAATACCTAAGATACCTAAGAAGGCTTGCATGTTCATTTCCAACCATTTGATATCACCTTTCGTAAAAGGTTTTTCAGTAGATGGATTTTTCTCGATCTCTTCGTATTCATTTGATACGATATAGATCGCTAAACGACGTGCATAAATAAGGAAGAACTCACTCATTTCAACGAGACGCAATAAGTTAGCTTGTTGATATGAAAGTGCACTACCAATAATATCATCACCGAATGATTTATCAATCAATGACTCAAGGTAGTTTAATCGTTGTCCTAATTGATTTAAGACGTTGTATACAACCAAAATCATGTTATCAGATTTCACCGTGAATTGACGGTTTTTGAAATTGATAGTACGAGAAGACATTACTTTGTCGTTATATGCCTTATTCCATTTACTCATAAATGGATTTGGTTTTGTAAATCCTGCTGATTCATCTACTAAAGATGCATAAACAGGAAGGGTCTTTGTCGCTAATTCATTTTTCAATACATCGATTTGTTGTGAAACAGTTGATTTACTGAAAAGATGGTAAAAGGTGCGAACAAAGAACGAAAGAGGAGAACCAGGTAATAGTTTCATCTTATTTCTTTTTATCCTCTTATTTATATATTAAATATTTGGGGTTTGACCAGCTTTGGAAAGCACGTAAGATTTCCATGACGTTTGGACCATTACCTTTAGAAACGGATTTACATTCACCGAATGTTAATTCCATACCACGGTTTTTGACCACGGTAATAAATAGTCACAGTTTCATACATGTCATCCACAACCAGTAACATGATAAGACCACTTCTGCGAAGATATCTTCACGTACTTTGAAATCACTAATGCGACCGCCGACTGCTAACTCAATCTCAGGAAGACTTGCTTTACTGATAATAGAGATAGTGGAAGCAGTAGCGAGAGACGTTTTTGTGTTAATAAAGTGGAGATTTTATTCGCACGACGTTTTCTTCTCAAGCTGTTCAGTGAGTTTAAGTTTGTCTTGTTTAATCAGACGAGCATGATCTGCGATGATGTCATTGCAGAAAAATCATATCTGATAGAGTTTCTAACTCACCATCTTTCCAACGGCGGAGACGATTCCAGAAACTGTTGTTTTGGTTAGCACGTGCGTACATTGATTTCAACATTTCACGGTTAACGGCAACTGGATTTAAACGAACGGTTACTGGGATAGATGCAGTCGCACCACCGTTTTTGGATTTTCACATCAAAGATTTTTACCTTGAGCAAGGGTTGGGGCATCTGCCATCCATTCACCTGCAGCTACCGTTTTTCTGCAGACTGACCACCATTTTTAACTTTATCATCAGTTTTCATCGGGGTGCCATCATCCATAGTTTGCACGTTACCTTTTACTTTTGCTGACGATATCACCGAATGCTTCAAGTGAAATCACTTTCTTAGCAAAAGTCAAATTTAGGGGTAGTCTAAGAATGATTCCTGTGCGATCCATTCTACGGTATCTTTTGCATTTGAGCTGATACTGCGATTTGTATTTAAGCGATCTAATACTTGACGAACTGAAACATCACCAATAGTATTCAGTAATGCCACAGCCTGTAAGTAACAGCCGATGTAGATGTTCGTGCAGAACTTCAAAATCTCAGGGGTCACGGCATGATGTGTCAATGTGTCTTCTACCGTAACTAAGATGATATTTTGCGTGGAGCTTGATGAATTCAATTAATGAACCCTCTCCTCGTTCTGAGAGCACATTTGTTGCAAGAGCTGCAACATTAAACAGTGTTTTAACACCATCTTTACTCATCTTCTTTTTCCTTACTTCTTATTGTTCTTTTTCTCTAAAGAAGGATAAGTCACTCTTATTTCATCTTCATTATTATATTCACTTCTCATGTCTACGTAGATTATCAATATTAAGAAGTTAGACACATGAAAAATTTTTATATTTCCATTTATCTTAGAATAATGCAGGATAAAGTTAAGTATAACTTATTTCCTCAGTTAAAAAATATTATTAGCTAATAACGTTTTTAAAACGTGTTGGTAAAAATAGGATATCACATTTATGGCAAACAACAAAAATGGGAACGATGAAAGATTAACATCGTTCGAAGTATCGATGATATCGCAAGGATATCAGGTCGAGGTACGCGTTCTGCTGCTAACCGTGATTTGACCTATGGGTTAAATTTAAGTGGACAGAGCCAACAACTTGTCATCCCAAATCGACAAACGACAGGAATGGTGTTCTTTACTCGGCCTTTACTTAATTTAACATATGGTAATCTCAGTAAGAATAGACGATTCTTTCCGTGGCGGGATTGTGCACCAAATAGTACATTGGGCATATCAAAGGGCTTATCTTGATCCATGGAGTAACTACAGCCGATTTGCAGTAAAAAATGCAAATGGAACTTACATGGAAAAAGACTTGCATACTTTCGCTTCTCCACTTGTAGATAGTAATAGTGCATTCATTAATATCTTAACCAATAACTTAATGAGTTTAAGTGGTTGCCAGATATGCGTGGTGACGCATTTATTTCTGATCGTGGGATACGAAACGAACAATGGTTCATGTATGATGGGATCGCTGAGATCAATGAAGTTTTTGATATCGATGCAACATTTAGAAATACAGAAGGGGATACCACGCTTCTCATTTTCTTGTTGTGGCAGATGTACATGAGTGAACTTCGTAATTCAATCGACCCTTATCCAGAGTTTATCGCATGGCGAAGATTGGATTACAATACTCGTATCTATGATTTCGTCTTAGATTCAAATCGTCAGTACATTGTACATCAGGGCAACAGGTGCAAGTGCACCAATGAATACCCCATTTGGTAAGATCTTCGATTATGATTACTCTTCTACAGTCAATCCAGGTATCGATCAATTAAACATCAGTTTTAAATCGGCTTATGCAGATTATAATGACATCATTACGTTATATGAATTCAACCGTGTCGTTGGTAAATTTAATCCATCACTTCGTCTTTATAATGAGTACGGTGTAAGTAATGGTAACTTCAAAAACATTACCGATGATTTAATCGATAATATTCCTTTTTGCTAATAAAAGGAAATAACAATACCACGAATGCACCTTTACGTGAAGTTATTACCAAATGAAAAACTGAAAAGCAAACTACCGTGCTTATCCTTTAATTAATCTCTATACAAAAGAAATGGAGTGGTGGGTAAGACGTGAAGATTTCATTAAAATACGTTACGGATATCAACTTCAAAAATGAAGATCTCGATAATCCATCCGAACAATTGCTTCGTGATGTGCGTGATTATTATGGTGACACCCGTAAGAGATAGAAACAAATAACAAAATGAGTACAAATTACGAAAAGTTAGAAGATAACATTTCTGATGCGTATCTTCTCAATCGCCAAAAATAGGGCGGTAACTTTAGAAAACGCAAAAACGCAATCCCGCATTAATGATCAAAGCAGGGCTTGATTATCTTTCTGATGAAACAGAAGGACGGTTGGATTTCGTTGATGCATCTAACCCAGCGACTTTATTGATGGAGTTTAGCTCTACACTTGCAGCGAATAACTTCCGTTACTTTAAAGCTGCCGATAAGAAACACTATCCAGTATTAGCGACTCGTATGGAAGATTTATATCCGCATATGAGTTTGACTTTATATGAAGGGATGTGCACGGTTCCGACACGTGCTAAGTTTGTTTTAGGTTATCGTGTTGTGGATATCCTAAAATTAGCAGAGAAAAGTGATATCGATGGTATCCGTAAAATCACGATCCCACGTGGTACATTACTACAAGTAGATGGAACTGACTTTACGACATTGCACCCAATTGAAATTCGTGTGAATGATTTCGATGCGATTCAGGTAGTCTATAACACTGATCGTTTAGATCATCTTGAAACCATCAATTCTAACATCTTAAACTACTGGTACCGTAAAGATACAGCTATTAATCCAGAAGACACCCATGAAGAATGGCTGATGATTGAAGTACCAGTATTACAGGTGACGTTAACTTACCACAAATTAGGTTTAACTCACTTAGCCGAACCATTTAACCAAATTATTCCATTTGCGCATAAATTCGTTAAAGCACGGGTTTATCTGGTTAAAGAAGACGGTAGTGAAACGGAACTTAAAACCACGATGAGTAATCTGGTTTATGACCCGACTACACCGACAGCAGTATTATCCGTGTTAGATGATAATAACTTAAGAGTTCACTTACCACTTATTTATTATACCTCTGAGCAAATTAAACAGGCTCAAGTTAAAGTAGAGCTCTATACCTCATTAGGTGAGGTGCGTATCAATACGGAACACTTAAGTCAACAAAATGGTGTAGGTGTGGATTACAATAGCGATGATTATACCGCAAGAGAAAGTTTCTACGTCGCACCACTTGAGCACATGGACACTGTTTGCTATGCGATTAGTGATACAGCAGGTGGACGTGATGCGGTTGATTTCGCTACCATGAAACGTTGGGTGATTAATGCAGGTCGTTATGAAGGTGAGACTATTACTCATGCTAACTTGCGTGTTAATGGTGAGATCTTAGGTTATAATATCGTAACGGATGTTGACCACTTAACCAACCGTATCTTCCAAGCAACCCGTGAAATCGAACCAAGTCCAGATGGTGATTTTAAACGTGGGGTAGGTTGTTCAATCGAATCGGTTCCATTTAAGATGATCGATCTTGAAAAACACGACTTCGTTAATAGCCATGGCGATCGCTTAACATTATTACCTGATGCACTCTTTAAAACAGTTGGTGGGGTAACCACGCTACTTTATAACAGTGAAATCCCAACACTAAGTAGTGAAGGTACGATCGATAGTTATATTCAGCGTATTAATACGTTAGAGTATATCAAAACACCATTCCACTATTGCTTCGATGCAAGTCGTACTTCATTCGAGGTAAGGCCTTATTACATGATGGACCCTACTTATATTAGTCAGTCATTTATTCAAAGTAATAACAAAACTGACTTGTTAATGGCGGTAGATAAGATCACGGTACATTACCGTGAACACGGTTATACGATTCGTATTGTGACTCGTAGTAATAAAGAGTTAAAACAACTCGATCCAGAAAACTTGTTCATGCAGTTAGCTTACATTCCACCAGAGCAAATTGATTATGCTTATTTAAATGGGGAATGGGTGGGTAATGAAGATAAGAACCCAGTATTTGAGTTCCATATCAAAACCACTTTCGATTTCAACAGTAATCATCAGTTGATGTTGAATAACTTTAATATCTTAACTCGTGAGAAACGGGTATTGCCTTGTCAATTAAAACAAGACTTCCGTGTGATCATGGGTGCGTATGATTATCCGAAAAGGTGTAGATGATGATATCGAAATCAACCATCGTGCTGGTACCTTCTTACTAGAACGTGATCGTACTTATACGGTTATAGCTGAAAATGAGATCGGTATTCGCTGGTGATAACCCTAAAGAACTTATGGCATAATACCCGTACAACTTTAAGTACGATTGAGTTTGAGGAATATGAAGAAGATGTTCCGTTAACTTATAATGCAGATGTTCCTGTAATCGATCCGGCAACAGGGTTACCGAAATACACAATGCAAAATGGTCGTATGGTCTTTGAACTTGCCCATCAACGTGGTGATATCATCTATAACTCAGAAGGTCAACCTTTATTGAAACACCGTGCAGGTGATGTTAAGCTTGATGAGAAAGGTGAACCTGTACAGAAATCACCGAAACAAACGTTGCGTATCGTGGATATTTTCTTCTATGATGGGATCTATCACTTCAGTAACCATGAAGATGACTTGGCTTATATCAAAACGATTCCTCGTTTGATTGTAAACTGGTTAGAGACCGATATCGACAGAATGAAACGTAACTTACTTGAACACAGTGAGCTTTACTTCATGCCGAAACGGACGATGGGTTATATTAACATCATTGCTGAGAATGGCATCGAACGTTCTATCTTTAACCGTCTACCATTTAAAGTTAAATATTATTTAGCCGATAAAGTATGGCGTAATGAAACCTTAAAAGAGTCTATCCGTAAGATGACTTATGAAGTGATCAATGAAATGCTCACTAACCGTACGGTAAGTAAAGACATCATTGAGAATGCATTGCGTGTACGCGGTGGGGTAGAAAATATCCTTGGTGTAAATATCATGGATATGGGTCTTGGTGGAGATGTGAATACCTTTACCATGGTAGATGAAGGTTCTCAATGTAGTGTGAGACGTAAGATCTCGTTAACGGAAGATAACCATTTACGTGTACGTGAAGATATCGAAATTATCTTTGTTAACCACGATAAACGAATTGGTAAATAATCTTCATTTCTTAAAAGGAATAAACTAAACATGATTAGTAAATATAACTACATCAAAGTTGCGATGGAATGTGCTTCCGATACGATCGATGCAGCACAAGCTGCAGTGATGGATGCACAAGGTTCACGCATTAAAGGCGAATTGATTGCATCACATGCTTTTGTTGGTCAGTTACTTGATTCAGTACGTCAGCATGAGGGCATGAATGAACCTGAAACTGAGATGTTACTTCAAGCAGTACAACCTGTTATTGATAAACACCAATTAGAGATCGAAGCACCCGCTATCGAATCTTTGGTAGGTACCAATAACGCACTGACATTCTGCCGTCATGTAGAAACTGCTTTGATGGAAAAGATCAAGTCTTTTAAATAAAAAAGATTTGGATAAAAGATGGAGGACTCAATTGAGTCCTCCTTTTATGTCATCAGTAATTGCGTTCTACTGTAGTAACATCCCACCAATCATCACCTGGATTACGACGGTACATGATGATTTCATGACTACGCCAGTCACAGTCATCATCAATTACCACTAGACAGCTATCTTCTAACATGTCCAACAACTCACTTCTTAGATGAGTCGCTTCAATGATGCTATCTCCGATGTGGTTGCAACCGTCAGTCGCTACGCCATCTAAACAGCTCACACGACTATTGCTGCCGATGCGCATGAAGCAGCGACGGTTACCTACACTGCTGTCATGTGTGGTTGGTTCGAATGTCATTACTACTTTACCTGGTTGGTCGGTGGTAATCTTTTGGCGATACGCAGTATCGTTATCCTCATAGTCGCTATCTACGACTGCTTTGAATTGATCCTCCACGTATTTTTACTAATTCCTCGGATGTTAAATTTAAAATGTTCATATAAACCTCCTATTAGATTCTAATTATGATAGTTAATGTAATGTGGAGGTGATAGGACACCTCCACAACTTTATTTATCTTTCGTACAATTGACGATAGACGTTATCTACTAGTTTATAATGCCAATAGCATAGCTGGTACTCATATCTAGTGAAATCACCGTGTTCAAGCGCGATAATATACTTAACACTGTCTTTTAGCCAGTGGTAGTAAAAATCGGTTGATTTAAGCGATCTAACGAAAATCGAAAGTACTGCAGATCTATGAAGTATAATCATGGTTTATTCCTTGTTTTACTGTGATTAATAATAAGAGGGATTGTTACCGCAATCCCTCGCTTTATATTGTCGTAGTAAAAATACCAATACACGAATCTTGACTCTTATACAAACAGGTCAACTCATGTTCTGGCGGAACAAACTGCTATTTAAATATTCTCTCTTTTAAGATAAATCGAATTACTTCTATTATCTCAAATAGATTATATACACTTATAATTTTCATAGAAAGGGTTTTAGCAAACACAAATAAGGAACCACCCTAAAGTGATTCCACTGTGTTGTTATCATTATATCGCATTCTGACCAGCATTGCGTTCCATCTTTCATCTGTTACACTCTCACGTGTAAATACTCGCATTTCTATTCCAGTCCAATCCGTATTATCATAGAAACAAACAAAAGTATCATTAGCGATTAATTCCGCAAGCTCATCGTTACTGTGCGTCGGTTTGATGTCAGTTGGTACAATGTCTAAGCTACCTGCAGAAATTCCTTCTCTGGCGTTTACACGCGCATTTCCGACACGTAACCAACGTGATCTTGACCCCATCACAAAATCACCTTGATAAGGCATATAATTCAATGCCAGATTAACAAGGCATAATGTACTCATATCAGTACGAATAGCACGGTTATAATCATCTTGTTTATCTTTAACTTCTTCGAAGATTTCACCAGCACGTGCGATTAATTCTTCTTGGGTGTAATCTCTCATTTATCTCGTTCTCCTTAAATAACAACAAAAGTAAGAGGCTACCATAGGATAGCCTCTCGATTATGTCACATCAGACTAGACAAGAAAGTTACCTTGTACTTTAGCTGATTTCATTGATTGGAATTTACGATCGTAATACTGAACAAGACGAGCGTAAGCTACAGTGTCTTGTAGAATATCTTTGATTTCGTATAAACTCCAACGTTGGTTAGTTTCAGGATCACCCATAGAAGCAAACACGTTGAATACTTCTAACAATGCTTCACGATCATCTTTAGTTAAATCTGCATCGGTTGCATATTGTAAGAAGCGAGCACGGTTGTCCATTGAGAATAGACTGTCTTTATAAGTATAGAAGAAGTCTACTGCTGCATCCATTGCATCCATGTATACATCAACATCAGGATATTTTAAGATATCCATCAAGTCGCCGTATAAACGGATCTGCCATGATAAACCAACTGCTGGTGGTGTACGGTTAACTGGTTGCATCACATTAGCATATTGGCGGAAGTTATACACTTTCAAGTTGGTGAAAGTATAGTCACGACCTGAATCAGCATGTGGATCGTTTGGATTCACGCGATTATTGCCAGCATTTGCACCAGGATTATTTTCAACTTTAGGCTCAGGGATCACATCTAAGTATACTGAAGCTGAACGTACAGGTTGACGAACACCATCAGAGACTTCAACGTAATAGTGACCTGCATCAGATGCTTTAAGATCGGCAATTGATAATACAGATAACTGTTGAGCTGGAAGTAATGCTGGCTGACCACCGTTTGGTGTACGGAACCATTGATATACGGTATTCTCACCAAGGTTAGTAACGGTTGCAACCAATTGGAAGCTACCGCCAAATGGACGTTGTACGTTACCTGATAAGTCTAATGTTACAGCCATTGGTTGTAATACTTCTTTATCAGTCACAGTCACTTGAGTAATCAGTTTCTCAACTTTCTTATCAAAACGTGTTGCAACTAAGTAATAGTTACCTGCATCCGTTAATGCTAATGGAGAAATGTACAAGCTTGACGTAGTATTACCTACCACCGGTACACGAACACCCGATACTTCACGTTCCCATTTTAAGGTTAAGTTACTATCATTTGGTGTTACCACCGCAGTCACGTTTAACTCACCATCCACTTTAAGATCTTTGATACGATCTTCTTGTGAACTTTCAATGGTGATGTCTTTATAACGTAAGTTAGAGATCACCGCTGTTTTTAGAAGTTAATTGTGAACCATTGACAATCGCAGATAAGTAGAACTGTTTACCGTGTTCTGGGGAGATCACGATATTCAAGGTGTCTGTATTTTGACCATCAATTGCAACTGCGATACCTTCTTTAATTTGGTACCATTGGCAAGATGTCAATGTTGCACCAGATTGAGTCACCGCATGAATTTCTAATGTTTCACCTTCGGTGATATCACCGAGGTTAGTTTGAGATAATTCGATGCTGAATGTACCTTCAGTGTTATTACCTGGGGTTGGTGCTGCAGGTTGTACTGGTGCAGGTTCGGCCGGAGTTACCGGTGCTGGGTCTGCTGGTACAACTGGAGCTGGCTGTTCACTGTGAGCATCATTGTTAACTGGTGCTTCTGGTTGTGGGTTAGCAGGTGTTGGATCTGCTGGAGTTACCACAGTAGTCTCTCCGGTAGACGGAACAACAGGTTGTCCTTCATTTCCAGACGGAGGTGTTACAGTAGTGTCACCATCAGTATTACCTGGCACCACTGGAGCAGGGTCAGCAGTGTGACTGTTGTCTTCACTTCCGGTACCTGCGTGGTCAGTGTTTTCACTTGAGTCATGGTGACCGGTGTCTTCGTGACCTGGTGTAGGGCTGACTGTATTTGCATCTTCACCAGTGTGAGTTGTATCTTCTCCAGCTGGTTTATGTTCGGTATCACCCGCATGGCTATCCTCACTGGATGGTGGCACAACTGGTTGACTAGTGTGCGCATCTTCAGACGAGTGGAGCAACTGGTTGGTCGGCATGAGCATCACCTGTACTAGGTTGTTCAGCATGGGTATCGCCGGCATGAGGTGGTTGTGCTTCATGGCCGCCATTTTGATTACCAGTTGCTGCTGGATCTGTAGGTTGTGCAGGATGATTTTCTTCTACAGCTGGTTTTTCTTCTGGTAAAGAAGTTAAACCACGTGGAGAATCAACTGGTTCATCCATTGCTGATAATGCAGTATCAATACCTAAAGCGGTGATTTCGATAGTATCGATTTTGCCATAGTTACTGAAATCATTTGCGATCATGTCTGCAACTTTGCAGCTGCATCTTCGCTATATACTGCATCAGCTTTCATAGCGATAGAACGCATGAATGGATTAACACGGTTAACAATTTCTTCACCGCTTAGATCACCAGAACGCTCTGACCATAAAGCCATTACAACACCCGCTACGTTTTTTTAGCGTTTTTCTACAGTGTGATCACGACTGTTATCACTGAATTGATTCAATGACCAGTTTTTGAGTGCATCACGTGCGGCCCAGTTAGCATCGCCTTTGTATTTATCTTTATCACCAGTTGGTGCGTTATAGCAATAATAGCTATTAGCATTGAATACAGGTTTACCTGTAGCCATGATTTCGGCCAATGTAGCACGATCTGCTTTATGTTGCCAGAAGAAGAAACCATCTACGAATTCAGAAATTTCTTTTACGTTGTCTACAACTACTGCATCATTCCAAATGAAGATTTTACCTTGTTGACCGAATGATTCAACTGAGCGTAATGTATCTCTGATTGATTTGAAAAAAATTGGATTAAACCAATTTTATCGTAACCTTCAATTTCATCGCCACCTGCGTGGAATGCAGTGACACCAGTGCTTAACAATTCAGTTAAGATTGGTGCTAGTGCATCAGCCGCTTCTTTAGTTTGTTTAAGTGGCTACGACCACCTACTACAGATGGGTTAGTGCCATTGAAGTAGCGAAGTAAAGCTGCTGCATGAGATGGCATACCTACTTTAAGACCTACTGAGAATTTAGCGTCTTGATATGCATCAACGATACCTTTCACTTCTTCTTTAGTGAGGTATGCACCAACTTTATCGTTGTAATCACCTAATGCGGTTAATTTAACTGCAAAAGTTTCATTATCGCCAATGTGTAAGATTGCACCACGGTAACCAGCACGTTTAGCATTTTCTACGAAACGTTTGATCGCTGCAACAGTATATTTTTTGCGAGCAATGTCAATCATCGCATAGTTTTCAGCGTGATCATATACCGGTAATGCTTTTGGTTGTGGGGCTACTGGTGTTACTGGAGCTGGCTGACCTTCAGGATTGCCTGCTGCTGGTTGACCACCCGCATGGGTTTCAGTATGAGTCTCAGTAGCATGATTACCACCGTGGTCTTCAGAATTTACTGGTGCTGCAGCGGTAGTGAAGTCAGATGCTTCTACTGTTACTGCTTCAGAAGTAATACTACGGCGTGCTTTGTTACGGCGGATATCTGCTTGTGCTTTAACCGTATAACTACCTTCTCTACCTGCTTCTAACACGAGCTCAGCTTTATCTTTACTTAACTCAATTTCTTCACCATTTTTATACCAGGTGAAAGTTTTATCTTCAAAGCGTGATTCTACTGTAGCACGTAATACTACAGTAGTACCAGAGACAGTTTTAGCAATTGTTGCTTTTAATGCTGGTGTTTCACCTGGTTCTACTACAGTGATAGTCACTGGATCAGATTCTGCTGTTGCATTATCATCATCTTCTACAGATGAAGTTAATTTCACCTTATAGGTTTCAGTAGGACTAATCTCCGCAGTACCATCTACGACTAATACATCTGGGATAGTATCACCAGTGTCGTCAGAGAAGGCAGATGAAATTACTTTACCAGTACTGTCCACTAATTGAAGTGTTAAGTTGGTAAAGTCAGTAACCGGTTGTTCATCTTTGGTTACTGTGACACCAATGTAACCTTTATCATCTTTTGGTAATGATAAGGCCAAACTGTCTAGTGTAAGTTTGTAATTTGGCATTTATTTTTCCTTCGAAGTTTAATTTGTTCTTTGTTTAACGTAACGTTGTTTGCGGTAAACACCTGTTAACATATTAAAAGAAAACGGAGGTCTACCACATAAGCTTTTTATCGAGAAACTCTAGGAAATCGCTTCCTCTAAGATGAGTTTTTTCGTATCTCCTGAGGTACCGTGCATCGATTTCATGAAACGTGTATTCATTACAGAACCCACCATCGCACCGTAGGATGCTAATGATTGTTCATAGCCACGCATCTTCTCGCCGAAACACTTACTACAATAACCACGACCACCTTCACCAGCTAAACAAAATGCGGGTGAGCGACAGATTACCGTCTTACCGACGTAGTTATTAATATTATCTTCAGTTAATAAAAACGAGTTTACTTCCTTCAATAATATACGTTCCAATAAAAGCAGAGGCTTTAATGTTTGGACTGATATATTTCGGAATACCGAGTTTCGTTCCGCAATCTTCTTTAATGATTTCAGAAGCCCCATAAATACGATAAATGAATTTAACGGATTCACCACCAAGAGCTGTCGCTGCACCACGGTTAAATGAACCTTCACGGGCACCATCGATCATCGCTGGGATATCGGCATGATTGAGCTCACCATTTAATGCACCTTTAATAAGGACTGCGGGTTTCGTATCATCCATGCGTTTTTTTGAAGACCTTGCATGATGTGCAATTTCTTACGAGAAACGTTAAAAGATTTACCTTTAATATAGAACCCTTTATTTGGGTCTTGATTGATAAAAGTCTTTATCGTGTTGGATAAGTTCTTTCTCAATCTTAATGATGAGTCGCAGGATCATCAAGGTGATCACTTATATTTCTCAAATAATTGGGTCTTAAGTTCTTCCGTACCAGGTGCTTGTTGTACCGTAAACTCGGTTGCAGAAGGACTATTGATAATCGTAAAACCAGATAAGGATGCCATCGCATTTAACATCTTCTTAAACTGATGGACGTAGATCTTATCTTTCTCTTCTTGCTCAGGTGGAACATCATCAACAACCTGAGAAGAGAGCTTCTGCGCAATCTTACCAACGGAAATATTCGGCCCTTTCTCAAACGGATGTTTTGCACCAATTGTATCCATGAAACAATACCAGTTGACAAATACCGTACCTGGCGTAGTCTCAATGAAAGGTTCAGTGATACTTTCAACATCATCGGGGGTGACTTTGATTGTTTCATTGACGTAAAGTAAGGGTTCAGTCCGTCCTTCAACTGGAATTGGTTTCCCATTAAATAAGATAAGGGTTAATTCCTTTTCTGTTGGATCAGTATCTGACTCATCCATCTCGAGGTTGAAATCTGAGGTCATGAATCCTACGTAACCGTTAGCGTCATAGAGGCGACCTTTATAGTGCTTCCCTTCACCCGGTTTTGGTAATGTAGTCACCATGAAAACAGATAACACCCATTCTCGATAAGGATAGGCATGTCTGACTGCTTCCAAGAAATAATCAACATTATTCATCTTTATTCATTACCCTTGTTGTTCAAGTTGTTTTAAGATCGTCATGCAAGATTGGACGAAGTTACGAAGTTTATCCTGATCATCGATAATATCATAATCAGGCACCCCGCTATAATCGATCTCTGCTTTACTGTGCATCGATTTCACCGCAGAGAATAGATAAGCATAAGTACAAGCATAAAACAGCACTGTGCGTTGATTTAAGCCGTTAATCAGCTCATATAGCGCTTCATTAAGATAATCTTCATACTCATCGCTATCAGTGATATTAGTAAAGAAATCACGAAGTACTTGTTTTAAGAATTTACGATTGACACCTTGTGGTAATTGAATACCGTAGGCGTTAAGAGTTTTCTCGTATCCTTGGATGAATTTAAGTTTCGCTTGGTTTTCTTCACGAAGATCTTCTTCATCTAATTCTTGTTGTTTTAATACCACTTCTTTGATATTAGCACGGATGGTATCCATAAATGTAGCAAAGACTTCTTTTAATAAAGTGAGAACTTCTTCAACTTGGATATTTGGATAAAGAAGATGAACAAATTCACCAAAGAGCTCATTGTTACTATTACCAAGCTCTAATAATTGATTGATTGTCATTGGATCTTCATACGTATCAATCGTCATTGCGGTACGGAAGATGGCAAGTAAGATCTCAAACTTACTGCTATCAATTGGAGTCTCGATTAAGATCCCGTATTCTTGGATAGCAGTGATACAGTTATCAATTAAGTAAGCTTGAGCTTGTGATACCATATCGACAGTATCAAGTTGGTCTACTTGTGAAAGTAGGTTATCATTGAAGAGGTTCATGCCCTCATCAGTATTGTAGTGGTTAACTAATAATAGTTCTGCTTCTTCAAATAAAGCTTGGGCTTCTGGAAGCATCACAGTTGACAACCACTGACTAAATAAAGGATGCTTATATGGATGTAGCATGGTTTATTCCTTCTATTTATTTGGATAGTTACAAATATGGACGAAAATATGTTTTAAATGAAAAACACCTTATTCACAAAGCGTGTATGAACAATGTAGCAATATGTTGTTGTTAGACGCTTTACTATCCCTAAACAATACTTATATAGGAGTATTATTCATATGGCTCGAAAATAAAAAGCCCGTAAAAGCGAAAGCTCGTCCGTTATCAAATCATGCTAAAGAAGCAGTGAGTTTGATTAACACGTTAAAAGAGACGTTAGATAATTTAACGAAACAGCAACTAAATCTTGCTTCCTCTGACCAACTCCAACGTTGGGTAGGGTTAGTTGCAGGTGCTTATCTTTTAGATGAGAACAGTGAAGTGAGAAAACGTATCTTAGGTGAGAATCCAGTTAAAGTCAACTTCACTCAAGAAGATATTGAAGATGCACATCTTAATCTTTATGCTTTCCGTTTCTCTCGTATGGAAACCGTAACTAAACTCAATGAGTTCTATCGCACTATTCCACATGAGCTAAAAGCATTAATGGATACCATCGTTAATGTGGTTAAAGCTTATCGTCACAAAGAAAATACGGCAGATACCTTAAATGAGCATACCTTATTTGAATGGGGTGCAACATTAACTGAGATCTTCGGTAAGTGTGATCCGATCGTGGATGCATCTGTTGAGATGGGTCTTAAAGTTCAAGACTTCTTTGATGATCTTAAAGATATCTACGGTGAAGAGTGGTATCAGTTTGCTAATGAACAAACTAAAGCGATTGCTGCTGATGAAGAAAAACGTAAGATCGATTATCTTAATGAACTTGAACAAGCGTGGATCAATGAAGTACTCCCTTACTGGCGTGAACATGAAAAAGAGTTTAATGGCCGTCTCGTTAAGATGGCAGAAGAGTACAAGCAGAGAAAGCTAGACTTGCTGAACAAGTAGAGCAAGAGCGCGCAGAAAAAAACTTGCTGATGCTGCAAACGAAGGATCTGATGAAAATGTAATCGATGTGGATGAACCTGTTACTAACACGGAAGAAACGGAAGTTCATTCTGATGATGTGGAGTAATAACGATGGCAGATTTATATGATGAGAACAATGAAGATGTAGCAGTGACTCCTCCAGCAGAGGAAAAACCTACGCCTAAGAAACGTACTATTCGTAAAAAGCCACAAGTAATCAATCCAGTAGAAGGTGTCGAATCTGAAGAAAAAAACCATCTGCAGAAGAGCCTATTTCTGAAGAAGTGGTGGGGCCTGGTGTGACTGAAGAGACTACTGATGAGGAAATAACTGCTAATGAAGCAGCAGAAGAAATCCTTGCTCAGTCTGGTTTTAACATTGAAGTCCCTGATGTGGGTCACAATCTTGAAACTGATGACATTCCTGATTTTGATTATGGTTATAAAAATACCATGACCGAAGAAAACTTGGATGTTGATTTGAAAAAACTCTTTACAAGTGATCGCATTAAAGTACTAACCCAACCATCTTCTTAAGTAATGGTGGGATGCGTAGTATTGGTGAGAAAGTATTAGCTCAGCCGAATTCTTTAATCTTTGGTGAAGTCGCACCTCAGAATATGAAGGAATTGGATTGGATTAATAACTACCAATACGCAACGATTACATCTATGATTCGCTACGATCAATATCGTTATTTAAATAATGATAATGCGGCGAGATGGCGCAATGGGTTAACTCTACCAAATGGTAAGACGCGTGGTATCCGCAGTCCGTCTCCAACACTAGACAGAGCGAAAAACCAGTCAATCTGCTGCGACTAACTTATTTAAGTCAGTATTAAATATCGGTAAAGATATTGATCTATTCTTATACCACAGTGGTTTTAGTGTGAAACTTCATGCACCAAGTTTATCCCAGTTCATGATGGTTGATCGTAAGATCAGTCAAGATAACGTGGAACTTGGTCGTAAGACACATGGCTTGATCGCTTCTGCAGATACGACCTATGCTCAACGTGCAATTATGGATCTTTTCTATGATTGTTTATTTGAGACTTCGATTGGTGTGATGGATCGTAATGAGTTACAGCATGCGATTAGTGTATTAGATATCCCAGTGATTGCTTGGGTGTTAGCTTGTGCGAAATACCCTACCGGCTTTAACTTGGCGATGAGTTGTTTAGCAAATCCTAATACCTGTCAGCATAGCTGGTATAGTATCATCGATCCACGTCAGATGTATTTAGTTGATGAAAATAAATTAACTGAACGTCAACGTCAGATTGCTTCTATCATGCGTAAACAAACGCCCGAGGAGTATGAAGACTACTGGAGTGAATTTAATTATAGTGGTGCTGAGTTCATCAAGTTCCCAGTAAAAGACGAAGGTCGTGAGGTCATGATCGAGCTTGCTAATGCGCCGGTTGATTATGCATTCCAGTCTGCAGATAAATGGATCAAAGCTATTACTACTCAAGTAGAGACTGGCTTCGGTTTACCATTAGTCGGTAAAGAACGTGCAACGTATATCCTCGAACAAGCGAAAGCAACTACTTGTTTGAAATATGCACACTTTGTTAACCGCATCATCGTGAAAGATCTTGATACTGAAGAAAGTGTTGAGATCACCGATGAGAAAGAAATCTTCGGTGCTTTAGTGGATATCAGTAATGATGAGTTACTGACTAACGTATTTATGAACGGCGTAAATAAATTTATCAACCGTGCTACTAATACGATTATTGCGATTCCAAACGTACCATGTCCTGAGTGTGGTGGTTATCATGAAACTGATAAGGTGGAAGAAGTAGGTCGACATGTTGTACCTATCGATCCAGTATCGGTTTTTACGATCCTCTGCCAGCAACAGACAGCGCGTTATCAAAGCGAAGCAGAGGCGATCCTGCAGTCTATGACTCCGGCTTCTTCGAACAATACCTCGAACGAGTCGAACTCGAAGGAAGAGTCTTAGTTGATCCACCGGTCGATAATCTAGTGAAGATGTTGAGTTATCGACCTGCTTTGGATAATCCTAATCACGATGAAATGAAAACGGTGTTATCATTAGATAGTATTCCTAAGGAAGATTTGGATGACCCGTTTTTCATGCACTATCTATTAAATGAAGCTTATGATTTATCTTACGGGATATATGATGGGTATCTTGATCCTCATCTGAGAGACCAGTTTGGAAAGATTGGTGTGCATCCTAAAGAGGAAATCACAAGTGGAAGTTTAATGGATAGATGGCTCAAACACTTTACTCAATATGGCATGGCTGAATTATTTGGTTTGTCATTTATGGAGTTTATTAGTGCAGATGTCCTGACTTGTGTCAACATGTTAGAGACAGCAAAAGAAGCCATGAAGATTAAGAAGAAACTCTACCAGGAGTTGGAGAGTCCAAAAGGATCAAAAAAAGATAGCGGTAAAAAAGAGGGGTAGCATTTGCTAGCCCTTACTTTTGTCCGTTTATTAAAGTTCTAAGAACTTACAGTAGTTATCGACATTAGCGACGATATATTCGATATCACACATATCGATACGACTATTCTGACGAAGGATATCGATAAGATTGTTACCTCTTGCTGACACCATAATACCACTGTAGTCTGAAAATGATACATTATAGCGATAGTCGTTATCCTTAGGTTGTTTTTAGCCCGAATAACTAACGGTGTATACGCATCTTCAGACGCAAGTTTAGCTTGAAGTTCTGATTGAACCTTGATACGAGCACATTGAGTAGGTTCAAACCAACTCAATGTGCTCGTATCGATATGATTTAAGACTACCCATGTCATCGCGAAGATAGTTAAGTAGATTATCGCAGAAGTCACGCACTGGTTCGGATAAACCTATACGGGCAATACCATACTCATGTGATTCACCAGATCGACAATTCGTAAACTTATTTACCGAAATGTTTTCTCTGTTTGTGATTTCATAACGATACTCCACTTTAGTCTTAAAATCCTTAAATTCCAACCACCTTATCATCAATTCGATTGATCAAGAACCGATCGTTGATATTAGTAAATAGATGTCTAACTGCCATATTAAACTCCATATTAGTAACCGATATATTCTTGATAAGCACGAAGCTGTTTTACGATAAGCTTTAATTTGATTTGCATCAAGTAAAAGCATTGTTGTTTATTAACTCCATGACATTATAACCGCCCACGGTGATTTTATCATGATATCCATAACCATAGGTTAATTCATAATAACATTCACCACCTGGATCTCCTGAGACAAGAATCGTAAATGGGTAGTAATTTGGACCACTATATAAACCCTTTTGAAGCTCGGATTGAACCACCATGCTAAATGACTTAGATTTTCGCATGTGTTTGAACTCAATACAAAGTGATGTCATATCACCCGTATTACCGATTGTTTTCATGTGATTCTCGAAAGCTTCGATGAACTCACAAACATGCTCTTCAAGCTTATCCTTACGCTGAAATTTAGTAATCGTCTCACCACGTAAACCATCAATTACTACACCATGCTCATGACGGTTATCATCATAAGAACGATAGGTATACTCACGCTCAGTGAGATAATCATAAAAGGTCATCTCGCTGCCGCCTGCAGAACGGATTAAGAATGTTCCATTAATAACAGAGAACGGACTGTTCTCTGAATTGATCTGTTTATATGACATATGCACCTCCTATTTAGTGCTTGATAAACTCTTCAAGTTGTTCAGCTTGAAGACGTGGTAAAGTAATACTGATAGTCACATCACCATCAGCTGTTTTCTCAAACTTATAGTGACTTGCCATCTCGAAGAAAGATTTATTTTCTTCTGGCTTCTTCGCTGTAAGCTCGATCGTGTTACTGAGATTAGATGTAATTTGATTAGCTGGACTGATTAAGTCTTTAGCATCAGCGATACCGATAAACTTCACTACTGATTGTGGTGCAGTCGCATCACCTTGAGTTGCTGAAGTTTTCCCCGTATTGATATTATTGAAGATATTAGAGAGTGCAGTTTGAAGTGCTGACTTAGCACTTGGTTTAGAAGCTGAACCTTCTTTACTGTACTGTCTTATGATCTGCTTACAGATAGCACTGAAGTGTCTATCAGTCATGTGGTTGTACTTCTTAGCGATGCCTTCGTTACCGCTATCACGGTAAATATCTTTAATCGATCTTAGATATTTGATAAAACCTATTGAGTCTTTAATGTAAGCACCACGTATCTTCAGTAAACCATCTTCAATACTTGTCATATGACGGAATGCACCATCGGTATCACAAGGACCAAAGAATTCCAACTCGAAGTTACAGAAGAACAACGGCAATGCATTATCCGTATCTTTATCTAAACAAAGTACGTTATAGAATGCTGCTACACTATTAGCTAATATTACACCATTGTGTTCAGGTTTAACAATCAGCGGAATTTCCATGTTAGTCTGTTTACGGTATTGCTCTGCAAGATAAACAGATGCAAATAGATCACGATAACGTACGTTAACTGAATTGATAATAGCTGATCCAGACTCAGATTCACTACCCTTATCATAATCAGGGTGTTTTGTATCAATCTGGTGTGAATATGGATCTTCACCATCTGGTTTGTTAACCTCTACCGCAATATGATTTACATTGTGGTTGAATGTAACAAGCATGCATTCATCGGTTAAACTATTAACTAATTTATAGCTTGCTTGTTTTTCATTGTATCCAAGATCGTCGAGTTCCATTGTCCAACACCCAGTGATCTCATCGAGATTTGGATAGGGTGATTTTTCAGGGCTTAGATCCATTTCTTCATCCTCGTTGTCCTCAAGTGGTTTAACACTGTAACGTGCATCAAATACTTCTGGGGCCATCTCACAGAAGTCATGATAAGCACCCATGATAAATTTATAAAGTGCCTGGTTATTTGTGATAATCCCTTCTAACTCGGAGATATCATCAAATAAGCGGGAATCCACTACATCTCCATAAGCATTCGATACTTTGAATACTTTGAACTCCTTATCGATACTAAATGAGAAGAAGTCTTTCTCGCTATCTTCTTCCATTAAAGATGTTACACGTGCGCCACTCGTATTAACGTGAAGGCGGTTAGCGATACGTAGTACATTAGTATCTTCGTCATCGACATGAATAGCGAGTGGAAGATAGTTATTTTCGGGATCTTTCGTTTCACCCGTTAACATCCAATGATGAAGACCAATGGTAATACGAGCAATAGTTGTTGGGATCTTACCATCACGAATAATCTCTTTATAGAGTATATTGGAGATCTCAGTAATATCTTTGTCGTTTATTATTGAATCTGAGTGCATAAACACTGATTTAGTATCCCAACTACCATTGTGAGTAATTATCGCTTTTACACCCTTATCAGTATCGACATGTAACTCGATGACGTATTTGTTATTCTCCTTACTATTAATTAAGGTTACTTTGGAATAATGATGCCCGACATCCACTAACCCATCCTCGTGAGTTACGATACAATAACCATCGAGTACATCTTCTAGTAGATGTTTGGTTTTGGATGTTTAATTTGCATTCTTCTGTGAAGTGTTCCATGTTATTTCTCCTATAGAAATATTAATGATGAGAGGGTAGATATCTACTCTCTAGTTTTGTTGATTGTGTTGCTTGATCTATTTATGACCCATTCGATTTCTCTTACTCTCAAGCCATCGACCAAGTGATTGTAGCTCTCCGATCATATTACCGATATGGTCGGTGTTGTAGTGCAGACATAATCCATCTTCAGAAGTGAAGGTAAGATTATATAGCTTGTTTGGTTTTGGGGTTGGAACCACGTGACGGAGTTCCGCTTCTTTCTGTCTAACCAAACTGCTCATTGGACCATTGTTGTAATCGAACTCTGGACTTCCTGATGTAGCGTTGTGAGCACTGGGATCGTTACCGCTATCGTCGGACGCGGGATGATATTGACCTTCGCAGAATTCCATTGGTTTATTTTCTGACATGATTATTTTCTCCATCCACTGATATCAAGGCCCATGCCCGCTTCAGTGTTAATAACTTTAACTTCATATCCACGATCTCCTAAAATCATTAAGATCACTGGATCATCTATCGTAAGAACTGGGCTATTGTCACGTAATCCAGGTAATTTGTTTATTACATTACGAGTCACTACTGATTGTAATACAATAACCCGTGTATTGCTTAACGAGTACTGCTTAACAGCATCAGCGATGTGTTTTAATATAGCAGTAAGTTGAGCCTCAAATGTTGTCTTTGTTAACTCATGAGCATGTGGTAAGAAATCAAACATTTTTGGCCTCCTCTCTCCAGCCACCTACGGTTAAAGTTAATGCATGTTCGCTATACTCAGCAGTATACCCCTGACTTCTTAATGCTTCTATGATGCGATTATCTGATAATCTAACATCAAGATGATATCCATACTGATCAAGTGATTTCATCTCATCACACAACTCCCGGTTGTTAATAATAATGGATCTTTGATAGCGGTACCGAACTATAATGCACATTATTGCTTTTAAGGCTAATGCGATTGATAAGTCATCAGCAAATTCCAGAAGATTCTTTGCTGGCTGTAAGTCGTAGAGCTTATACATCTTCCTTCCCTCCTTTTATCACCTTCTGTGTTTTCCACCCTGAGATACGAATGCAATCTACTGCATTTAAGTTATCGAGGATTTCCACGATATAACCTAAACTCGTTAACGCATCAATAAGCTTCTGATCATGTACATGAATCTTGTGCTCACCGTGACCAATAAACTCACTATCCAGCACCATACAAATATCGCTCTGACTCACGTTAATATACGAATTATGTATACAAGCAAGTCTTAATTTACGACCAATCCAATCCAAGATACGTGAGATGGAATAGTGTTGCGGATCTGGAGTAAGATCACCGCAACGAGGAATATCACTATCGTATTTAACAACTCTCGGAATACCACTTTTACGACGGTAAATGATTATTGCTAATCTGATAATGATACCACTTAACTCGTTCAATATATCTGAGTCTATCTTGGCGATTCTAGCACGAATACTTTCAATTAAGGATTCTACATTGCCGCCAATCAAGCCACTGGTAACGATCGTATTACCTGGGTTATTTACCAAGATAACATTGAGCATCCATTTCCCATCATCCTTTAGCATCACTTTAATGCGATACTTTTCTTTGTATGATAGATTACTAACGGTGATATCACCATAGTAACTATCTAGGATAGGTAGTTCTTTACACTCTTTATCCAATCTCCAACCAGAGACATCATTACAACCCAAATCAACATTCGTAATAGGCCGCGTTGCCACTTTTTCTTCCTCCTTAATTACTCCTCTGTAAGTATACATCGCACGAATAAGGCGATGGATGATAGACGACAACCCACCCATTCTTATTGCAGGTGTCTCACGGAACTTCGCGTATATATCGGCTAATAATGCATCCCGATCGTCCCCAATATCACCATTTAATACGACCTATTGATGGATATCTGGTTCAAAATTAATCATTACCATCCACGTATTATCTAGTCTGAATAGTACTTGGATATGTGCTAAAATGTTAGTCTCATCATTGAGAACGAGGATATTAGAATACGCATCTCCGGCAACGGGTGGATTATCTTCATCTTCCATCCACCGCCATCCTGTTATATAGGTACCAAATAACATCTCTGGTGTTGCTTCGAGATGTATTATTAACGCCTTTTCTTATCAATTAGCATAGTTTATCTCCTATAGATAAATTAAATAAAAGTAATTGCTCACTTACTACTTGAGCTTCATAGTTATAATGTATACTTGTAAAATTTATAGAAAGGGTCAAAAGAAAAAAAGCGACAAAAAATAAGAGGTATCCCGTAGGATACCTCGTTAATATTTACCAATAGTATTTCACTGTACCGATAAAGAAAGTCAAGTAGATTGTGACAATAACAAATCCAAACTTCAGTAACTTATTATTACTTTCCTCTCTATCGTAAAGCTTATCCATCACCGCATTAAAATTAAAGCGATTCTCGTAAGTTCTACCGTGATTTGACTCACCTCTTAGGGTTGGTTTCACCACCAGATCAACCGTATCACAGTACGAATAACACATCGAGCAGATCTTATAGATCAGCACGAGGATATAAACTGCAAGCAGTACTGATGCAATCACCATCCAGGTTAATCCATCATGATAAGCTTTCGCACCGATCATATAAATCGACCACACCCACAGTAAACCAACTATAGGTGTAAAAAGCATATGCATCGCAGAGAAGTAGATGGATTCTGCGGTAAAGCGTTCGAGAGATTTATATCCGATCTCTACCACGACATTGCCATCATCCTTTTCTTCCTTCTTGATTACACCAAGATATCGCTCGAGCATATCGGCTATTCTAGCGTATACACTGGTTCGCCATTTCACTTGGTTAACGAACATCAGAAAGAATGTGATGACGCAGTGAAAAGTAATTTCAAGATGACTCATTTATTACGCCTCCTATTTACGTAACACTACGCCAGTATCTACTTCATCTAATGAGATGACACGATCTTTCAGTAGTTGTTTCTTCTTAAGATGATAATCCCAAGGTTTACCCAAGTCTTTACCCACCAGATAGATGAACAATGGATTTTGTCCAGGCCATTGTTTGAGTTCACGTAGACGGCCCATAATCTGAAGGTTAGCTTGACGAGAGTCAATACTAATCGTCATGATATTAAGGATCAATCCCGGAATATCAATCGCTGTACCCGCACTACCTGTAGTCGATACAATAATCTCACCCTCTAAGATGTTATCATAATCATCCTCACCTACGTAACGTCTGATATCGACATCTTTTACTTTAGACTCTAGGTAATCCACAAACATCGAGCACATCTTAATCGTAGTGAAGAAGATAATGGCTTTCTGCCCTTTCTTACGGATATCCAAGTAATTTTCTTTGAGCTGTTCATAGATCATATCGAAATACTGAATACGAATCGTCTCAGCAATCCGACCTTGCATGAAGTTAGCTTCATAAGCAATATGACTATAAGCCCCTTTGAGAATATAACGCCAACGTTCAGGATTCATATGATGGTAGATCAATGCTTTTGCCTTAATATAAGGTTTATACAATTCACCACCCATGCGTTCGTTTTTCGGGAACATGGTACGATACATCTTATCTTCAAAACTACCCGATGGATCAAGTGTTGCAGATAAGTAAAGTGTCTTAGGACAATGCGTGAACAAATCAATCGTATAGTTCAAATGGAAATGTTCGTGAGTTTCATCAGTGATCCGATATCCGATACCAAGTTTCTCCCAGATTTGTTCTGGCGGAACTTGAACTGAATTTGGATCTTCGCGATACGCATCAATATAACCACGGAATGTTGTCAATGTTAATACAATGGCTGTGATGTATTCAGGTACACCACGATCAATGTATTTATCTAACTTCGCTGTCGTATCGATAACAAGTAACTCATCTTGTCCGATTGGATTGTTACGAATACCCTCGTAGAACTTACTAATATCCTCAATCCACTTGTCTTTGTATTTTGGTAACACACAAACACAGACACGTTTCTTAATAAGCTCACCGGCCTTTAATGCAGTAGAAGTATTATGCGTCACGATGTAGTCATTGATGATATAAAGTTCATCTGGATGATCTACCTTGATACAACGTACTTCCTGCTCACCATGTGGTTTGATCGATTTGATTAGTAACTTAGTTGGGAGTTTATCAAAACTTACTTGTACACCCATTGGGCCAGTAGTATAGCTTGATTGATAACCAAGACTTCTGATCAGTTCAACCAAGTCTTTACCGAGTTGTTCTGTCCACGTCACGAAACAACCTTTAGAATCCGATTCTAACTCATAAAGATCGGTGATCTTATCTAAAAGCACCTTCCGTTGACGGAATGAACTATTCAGTAAGTTAGCAGGGATCTCATCTGAGGTTGCATGTCGATAGGATTCAACAAATGCATCAATATCGTTTTGTGTAACAAGATCAACATCCGCCGAATTATGGCGAGCAATCATCGGGATATAATAATAACAGAAATCAGGATTCCCATTATATTCGAAATCTAGATCCGCTGCTTTCACGATAGACCATTTACCACTTTTCTTATCAAAGACCTTCCAAAGATGATCATGACTACAGATAGCCTCACGTCCATCATCAAAGGTGATTTTTATAAAGTGATTTAACGCCATTATCGAATACATCGATGACTTTTTGTTGTCTCACCATTTGGTGCATTAATGATATCACCTACTTTTTAATTCACCGATTGGTTTCCATCCATTCGGGATACGAACTGGTGTATCAAGGGGTAAACATTTACCATAACCAGTTGCAAGATTCAAAAATTTTTACGACGACCACTCTCTAGGATATACTCGATCATATTGACTTGATAGTCGTATGGAACGAACGTTGGCTGAGCATGGAGTTCAGCAGGATGTTCGAAGTAATCTTTAAAAAGTGTGCACTGTCTTATCGAAATCATTTTCCACATCAACACTAAACGATCTCAAGTGTTCGGATAACTGAGCGAATACATTGATATGAAAACGGATTTCTCTTTTTGTCTTTTGAGGTAAAACAAAATAGTTTACCATCTTTCTTCACCCATTTTCCCATCTCTTTCACTAATTGTTTTTGCAATCAGCTTCTGTCTTAGGAAATAACGGAATGCTTCACGTGTTTGTTGGTCGAAATCATAGAACCGAACAAAGTGACTATAGATATCGAGTTTTCCTCTTTTTCTCATATCACTCAATCCTCCAAAAAAATAAAATACGTCATATAACAAAAATATAATACACGCAAGTAGCAACATAGACCAGAGGATAGCTTTACTATCCCTCTTTATTAGTCTAGACTACTTAAAATGCACTATAACTTCGTTAAATCGACCGTAGACGAAGTATCGCCCTCTTTAGGTACTGGCATGAAGTCATCATGATAAGTCCCTCTCTCGAGCGCTTTTTCCACATCCTCGTAGATGTTATACGATTCAGGGAAGAAGAGTCCATCGAATGGATGGTTAGCACGGATCTTAGCTAATGTCATAATCGGTGATTTGAAGTATTGTGGACGTTTCTCATAAGCAAGTAGTTGTGATAAACTACGATAGCCAAAGATATTGCCCATGGTTTCGAAATCACGGTTACCACCTGGTAATGGTGGACGATAATCCATGTTCTTCGCATCACGTACTAATAATGATGAGATCATCGCACCTAAGTGAGAGACTGGAATACCTACCACACCCATAACGATATCATAACACATGCGCATCATATCACTGATACCGACTGGTTTATTCGCATCGATACCATGACGACCTGCAGATTTAATCGTTGATTCAAATGACTTCATGAAGTCTTCAACCGATGAGATCTTGTGCGGGATCGTAAAGAGGATCGATTTGTTATCCCATTTCTCTGGTGATAGGATCACGGTGACTTTATTGGTACGTGTGGTATCCACTAGATCACGGTTCTCTGCGATATAGTTCACAAAGTCACGAGATAATCTTGCACAACGTGAACGGTCAGAAAGATTAAGTGGTTCGATAATGACTTCACGTGATTTATCCGATAAGGAAATCGAACAGTTCGATACTTGTAAGTTTGATACTTGGATATCATCCACACTGATATTAGATTCTAAATCAGCTAAGAATGGAATATCACGACTATCAAAGGTCAAACTGATTTCTTTCCACTTCGGATTATTGAGTAACTTCGTTTGGATCATTAACTCATCGATAACATCTTTACGAGGGAATCGTAAGTATTTCGATGTAGTTGCATCTAATTCGAAGGTTTCTACTTCACGTGATACGATCAAGTGTTTCGCTGATAATGATTTCTGCACGAAGTCACCTAACGCACCAATGATCGAGATGTGTCCAATCGAGAAGTCTTTTGGAATACTATCTGATACTAAACCAAGACATGTTTCACAAACCCCATATTCATGGAGCTTATGACAGCATGCCATCGTACGCAATTCTACCGTTGTACCAATCAGTTGTTTATCTTGTTGGGTGATTGGTCTGAAGACCGTACCATCTTTAATAAAACAACCTGTTGCTGCATCCAAGTCATCCTTGTTATTAATTGCCCAAGGAATGGTTTCTGTTGTACCACAGTCACCTGGGTAAACTTTATCAAAGATACCTGTCATGATCTGCAAACGACGGTTTAAGTAGTCTGAAGATTGTACAGGGTCTTTTTGCTTGGATCGCTGCAATAGAAGCACCACGAGATTCTTGTGCTGACCAAAGGATATTGTGAATACCCCGTCCATACGAACTGAGTACGGGATCTTTGAACTGTACGTTATCAATATCCGTACAAACCCCACGAGCCATATATACTTGGTTAAACTGCTTACTATCTACGATACCATATCTTGCTTCACGTGCTAACGTGTTATCTTTAAAGATCGGTGAATTACGAATGATTTCATCACCTTGTTTATAAGCATCTTTAATTCGGATCTCTCCGTTTTTCAAACGCTGATAAATCTTGTCGATCTCAGGATTATGGATGATCTCACGTAACTCACGTGCTCCCGTTGATGGGATATAAGGCGTTATATATTTAATACTATCGTTAAACACCTTATTGATCTCTAAATAAATGATATTCGCAATGGTTGGTTCATCGACATCATGACGTTCTTTAAAGTTTCGCATATAGCTTAGTACTTTATTAAACATCTTTTCTAATGAACTTTTACCCATTGGGAACGGGATCACGAAGTCTTTAGTTAAATGGGGTTTTAACCATTTGAATTCACGGAAAGGTTTCCAACAAGGAATCGATAACACCGCTTGCCGCCAATAGCAAACAATCAGCTCACCTTGTGGAAAATGGAGAACGATTTTCTCATTCTCATGTGTCCAAAGATATTCTTTATCCATTTCGGCAAATTCATAAACATCAAATTCTCTTAAGCTCATTTCTACTGCTCCTATTCAGTATCACCAAAACTATAATCCACTTCATCGATATTGACATTTGAGATCTTATCGAAAGTATGCTGACGTTCATCAACATATTCCAATTTCAATCCATAGCAATATAAGAAGTGTTCTATACGTTCTAGAGCTCTTGATTTGTAATAAGGTAACTTACTATAATCAATCAATTCTGGAATCACTGCTGGGTTCTCAGCACGTAAGATCGTGAGTACCGCATCATTACACATCACGTTGTTATTAGCAAGTTGTAATAAGCTTGCTACGTATGCTGGGTTTGCTGCAGCCATTAATAAACGGACTTCAGTTTCACCTGCAATACGAATCGATTGTGCACGATAAGGTAGACTATCTTTCGTTGTTGCTGAAAGTTTAGAGATAATACCGTGTTGTTGACGTTTCGGTACCGATGTTGATGCCCAGTTACTACCCACTTTTTCTAGACGCATGTAATACATCGGGATAAAGCAGATATCGTTTTTACTTTCAACTGGATTTCCTTTCGGATCATATAAAGTTACCTTACCATATTTCAATGGGAAGTGTTCTTGTAAGCGAAGTGACATTTCACTTCCTGTAAAGTCTGAACCAATCGGTAAGATAGGGCTAATTTCATGCTCAATGAACTGGTGGACATGATACTCTTGGGATTCCTTATCGTCTAAGCCTTTTGAGATAATCTCATAATAACTTCTGAACATGATTTGGTAATAACCCAATAGGTAATCGTAAGCTGCTTCCCACCCTTTTGCGTCAAGTAACTCTCTAACGAAAAGCACGTTGTTGCTCAAGCGATTCAGCTAATTCACCTTCCATAGGCGTCCACTATTCATTCGGTGAACGGATGACAAAAAGATCAACAATACGAATGCTGTTCGTATGTTGTCTAATTGGACTATATCTTCACTAATAATAAAAGATCTTTCTACTATCAGTGCTCCCCGTTTCGGTACTTGTACTAAAAGTACTTTCCCTACTCTACTCAGTTACTCTCTTAATTATTCCTAATTAAGATACCCTTTCGATAGTCTCTGAAGTCATCCCATATCCAATTGGACTTAGGGACTTCCTTGCGCCGATTAACACTAAGCTTAGTTTTTCACGTTGACCACTGACAAGATTACGTCATGGCTATTATATTCCTTTCAAAATATAAGTCGTACTAAGATCTATAACTGTGCATTTCCCGCAGTTAGAGGAGTATTACGCTAGCCCATCATTTAGTCTAACGTATTAGTAGTATATATTAAATTGACTAGCGTCTACTAACACGTCTGCACGTCTACCGTAACCGTCTAAAGGCATTTTATCATCTGGAATAATCGCAGTGATAACGCCTTTATCAGCAGCTAACGTACAAAGTTTGGAACCCATCGTCATCGGAAAGTCTTTACCATATGCAATCGTAACGCGATACTCCTGAATTTGTTCTTTACGATAAGTAACTTGAACAGAGTTCTTCAGAACTTCGTGGTCTTGCTGATATACCATAGTAATAAGACGATGTAATCTTGGTGATAAGATTAAACCATCGCCTTTAACACGTCTTAACTCACGATGGTATTTACGTAACGCTTCCATTGTATTGGTATGGTTAACCCAATAACGATGAGGTTGTTGGTTCATATCAGTCGGTGAATGATACATCGATGGATTATGGGAATGCTGTACTGTAATATCTAATACAGTCGCACCTGGTTCTGCGTAATGCAATTGGTCAAATCCATAGTCAATGGTCATCAATGCTTTTGGTGTCATTTGAACTGGAGATAATTCTTCATCCAAATCACGTAAAGCAAAGAGTAAACCATCATCACGAATTTTCTCACCGATGTCTGGGAAAGGTTTATAGTTATTCTCATCGCCATATAGGTTTAAGAGATAAGCTTCTTTCCCGTAGTTCACTACCATCTCACCGTATTTACGAGAAGTTAACTTCTGAGCAAAAGATTCAGAGATACCGATACCGTCCTCGATTACCTCTTTAAAACTTCCCATTGCTGTAATACCTACTTTACCGTAACAGTAAGTACCGGATGTTTGATTCACGCCTGGTGTGGTTAGGAGTACTGTTCCAGCAGGATAGATATCACCTTCACGTAAACGCTGACAAACTTCAGTTGGAATATAATCATAACCGAAAAGCATGTGGTTAAAACGATACTTCGGTAATATTGCTACTCCAATGACATTTGTTGATAGGTTTTCATAAATCACGTAAGTTTCAGAACAGGTCTCAACGGAAGTGTCCCCACCAGTACGTGTATACTTCTTGATTATCTTGAGGACTTTAACGTCCTCATCCGGTTCTCCCTCAAATCGAACATCGATAACATGCTCTGCGTAGTTGTAATCCATACCACTACTCACACTCATGATATCGGGTTCTTTTAATACTACAGCTTGTGCCACGTGCGATGCGTCCATCGCTTGTCGTGACGCTGAGTTATTCAAATAAAACGGATTCAGTCCAGTAATACTTCCTGCTAGCCGAACATCTGGACGGATATGCTCTTCAGGTTGTGTATAATTTATCTGATCAGACATGGTAATTCTCCTATTGAATCCTTGTTTTGATTTTTTTGTTTGTTGTTTAAAAGTTAATTAACTTTGCAATGGATAACACCACTACAATAGGATAATATAGGAATATAATAAATTATAAAAGGGTAATGAGAATAAGATGAGTACAAGATTAAGTGATTTATTTCCTGGTCATGTCTTAGAGACAGGTCACTATGAAGATGATGGATGGGATGCCTTCTGTCGTGATCACACTGGGGGATTAAATAAATTAAGAAGTGCTTCTTTAAAAGAAGTAAAGAAAGATGAAGCTTGGCGCTTTAGAGGGGATTTCTTTGGTTATCTTCGTTTCTTAGGTTATAGCAATGAAACAGATTGGATCAATTTAATTCTAAATGGCTATGAGCATCCGACTGAGTTCCAAGAAAGATCTATGCCATTAAATCTCATTAGTGATGAAACACTAAGTCAATGGTTTATTCAGTACTATAATCATCTTGGTGAGAACTAAAAACAACACATGTCGAGAGGGTACCTTCGGGTACCCTCTTTATTGTGTCGTCTTATCGACGTAGACCACCTAAAGTACGTGGTGCATCGTTACGATAGAAACTTCCACGATCATCATAACGGGAATAACGATTACGGCGATCATTATAGCGATCTACGTAACAGTCTTCGTTTAAATGACGTTCACGGATTTGGTTCTCATCGACATCGGATAAATCGATGTTGTCATTGTAACGACGGCGATTATTCCCAAGGAAACGACCTGAGTTTGGTTCACCGCGGTCGCGACGTAATCCACCACGACCTAATTCAGCACGACGTTTTTGGATATCAGCCCAACTTAATTGGTTCTTAAGTGGGGATTCATCCACGGCAGGTTTTGGTGCTTGTGCTGCACGTACTGCTTCTTGACGCACTGAACGAAGTGATGCACGTTCTTCACGACGAGGTTCACGCACTTCAGTTTGGATGTGTTTACGTTCTTTACTTTCAGCGATTGTTGGTTCACCTTCATTACCTGGTAATGCTGGGATTAAACCACGATAGACTTCAAGTTCATCTAAACCATCTACCCAAGATACATCCACCGATGAGATTGAGTGGAACTTATCTTTGAACAAGCTGTAGAACTTGATGATCTCAGTTTTAAGACCAAGGTAAGCTTGAGTCAATGCCGTAAAGCTTGGTGCCGTTGGAGTGTTGGTACCGGTTTCAAAGATACGATTGTCGTGACGAGAGATCGTATCAGAGAAGATCACGTTTAAGCACATCAAGTATGCTTCAAGATCTTTCTTACGTACTTTTACACCAGCGACTTTGTGATCGCCAGTTGATAATGCTTCTTCGATCATTTTATAGAGTGGAAGACGCGCTACACCAACACGGTTATATTTTTCACCGCCAATAGAATGGCCGCGTAATACCGTGAAGTCTACGGCTTTGTTTTCACCATTGATATCAATCTTATCAAAGATCGCTTCAAGGTTAGATTTAGTTTTCGCATCGAACTCAGTTAAGTTAGCAAGTAATGCACGTTGAGACTTGTTTAGTTTCTTTTGTTTACCTGCATCTGCTGAGAGTTCAATTAAATCTAACATGAGGTGCTGAAGATCGATGAAGATAGAAGCACGATATAATTTCTTTAAGAAGTTAAATGTTGCACTATCTTTACGCATCACATTTTCACATGCTGGATGGAATACGTGGAATGCTTCACCTTCTTTATTGAAGTTTTCTAATACTTCAGTGGTTGGAAGGACTAATACTTTACCTTTAATGGTAATTGGGGTTGGGTCGGATACCGTTAAGAATCCTAACCCTTCTTTATTCTCAACGAGCCCAGTTGAGAGTAAAAGGCCACGATAAAAATCGACAGGTTGCATAATTATGCTCCTTACTAAATTTAGTTTTTTTGATTCATGTACATGTACGTGTAGAGATATTGGTATCATATCTCTACATCACCGTTATTACAGTATTAAGTATTTACTGCTTCGTCAACAAGATTAACTACTGAGTTAGTGAACTCATTATAGTGATCAAGATCAGATGTTAATAATGATGAGGTTAAGCTACCCGCAAAGGTTGGAGCCACGAAACGATACTCGCGTCCACCACCTAATGATACCACAATCTTACAACTACCTTGAACATCGCAGTCTACCATAAGTGATACATCAATTAAACCATTCATGGTAATTGGTGCTAAAATCACCTCTTCGAATTTGAAACGAAATGCTTCTAAACGTTGACGTTCAATTTGAGATGGTAGTCTTGGGATTAAGAATACCACCGCATCACGGTTATCGTTACTGCTACGGCGGTGATCACCAAATAACCACTGATAACGTTCTTCTAATGAAGAGTGCGTTTCATTTGTTACGGTAAAACGAATCGATTCGATTAACTCCGATAACAAGAGGTTTGGTAATTGCTGTGCAATCATGGTTGCAATGATGGTTTCTTGTGTTGAACCATCCCAGCTATCACTATCGAGATCCTCTTCACCCGCGATACGTAAACGACCTTCTAAGCTACCACCACGAGTCTGACGAATACCTGCTGGTAAGATAATAGAAAGGATATTATCGTTTTCTGCATCTGGGAAGTACTCGATGAGATCACCCCATGTGAATGCCGCTGCGGATACGATATCAGTATCTTCAGATAACAAGTTAGTTAATGGGTTTTTCACTGAAGTCATCAATACGTAAAAAGTTATTAAGACGTTTAGTACGATCCATTTCACTGTAGCCTAAAAAGACTTGATGAGTATCGTGTAAATCCCCTTCACTATCCGTTGCTCGAGTTACGTTCACAAGCTTCGTTAAATAGAATGCTGGAATATGGTGAGCACGTTCGATATTGCGAGCATAAGCACCAACAGTTGAATGATCAGGGGTAAATACCGGTTGGGTATCATATTGCCAATCATCTTCTTGATATGTTGAACGTGTATAAGCCGCACCTAATACTGCTGCACGTGGATCAATTAAATAATCTTTTGGTGCTTGATAGCCAAAACCATTTCTATCACGAATACTGTTATCCTCATAATAACGAGAAGATACCACCACCGTATTGTCAGAACGAACTGAACGAGTACGGTTACCGTTGCGACCTTCTGCATTTGAAATCACCATCATATTGGTAATATGAAGTGGCATCGCAGGATCGATACTACCGTTTTCAGATACACCCGCATAATCCGTATAACCCGTATAGCAGTAGATCAAGTTCATTGAGCCCACTGGTTTAACAAATTCAAGATAGAAACGACAACGTGGTTCAGCCCACCCATTGGCGATACCCACATGTCTATCAATCGTAGAACTTGGCATGATGATACGGTTAGCGACATTACTCATTGAGATAATATCTGCTTGTTCATCTTGCTGGACAATTTTTGGTTAAATCATTTACTGCACTACCACCTACGTTCGCCGTGAATGAACGACGTACTTGTTCATGATAAGAACCTGTTGCAACAAAGATCGCTCTCGTCAAGAACATGCCACGGTTAAACTGAAAGTTTTGACCACGGCCTACGAAGTCATCGATCTCACGATTCGTGAGATCGATGTCGGATTGTTGTGATGCGTTTCCACCACGTCTGGAAGAAGCCACATCAGATGTTAAATCGATAATTGACATTTTATACTACTCCCTATTGAAATATAACTTGTCGTTAAAATACTAAGCTTAGTTTTTCTAGATAATGGGACAACTTTCTTTAGCGGATTGTTATCCCATTAAAATAATATAACCTCGTAAATTATATTAGAACCGTTATGGGTTGATGAGCTGATGTTTGTTCATGTAAATCAATAACTCAACTAAGATATATTTTACATGATAGCGGTTACACCAACGCCCTTCATAATTCACCCCTTCAAACCACGCACCACGTACATCGTCTTCCATCTTAATACAAGCTAGAATCGGATAACTACTACTACGTCTTGATTCACCTTTAACACGGTTACTGGTGATCGTGTGCGGATAGAACTCAGAGATCTGTTTGAGTTGATCTGCTGTTACATCAGTCGTATCGAAGATTGGTTCTGGTTGGATGTCACGTAATAACTTGCCATCAAAGATACGGGCAAGTTCATCAAAAACCCCAGTGTTTTAATAATGCCATACAAACACGGAAACAATTTCGATATTGAACACCTTGTTGTACTTGAACACCTGGTCCATGTTTAACAGATGAAAGGTATTCAATATACTTCGGTGATACTGCTGATGCCATCAACCATTTCATCAATGTTGCACGGAACGGATGATAAGACTTATGATAGTCACGATCATACTCGATTGCCTCCACCTGCTCAATAGATAGAGTAGGATCAAGATGTGGGATAATATTAGCCACATCAGATAAGAAGTGGTTATTGATGACCAGATTCATCTCTGACATCTCACCTGCAATCTTATAGCGCTCTAATGTTGAGGCTTGGTTCTCTTCCCCTTCATCCGTTTTACCTGGTGCATCTTTATTCATGAAGAATTCGCTGCTACCACCACGACCATCACGTCCTTTTGTTAAGAACTCCGCATCACCTTGTACGTAATAGAACAGCGATGAGATTAAGGACGGACGTTGAGATGGTTCGAGGTTTTCATATTTATGCGATACGCCAATCGGAAGTAGTTTCTTCATGAACACATCGGCCATAATCCAATCTACCGCACCGTCTTTTGCAAGACCATGTACTAGGATCGGTGGAGCCAATTCATAATCGCTTTTTGCCTGACCAGAATCTAACAATAAACTCACGAAGTCTTTGATAACCTTGTTCATGGATGAATTCTGTTTTATCTAACAATGAAACAGTTTTCATACAACGGAAGAAATCTAAAACATCATCACCAATTAACGTATAGTAATGCGCTAATACTGGCATGTAAAAGTTTAGAGTAAATAATTAAGCTATTTAAACCATGATAGTCATGTTTATCATAAGTCAAAGATAATGACTTCTGATTCTTTTCTGCTTGATCCGTATTCTGAGCGATACGGGATAAAGGCATTCTGGTATCTTCACGTTCAGGTGGCGTCCAGATGGTATCTTTTGCAACAACATCTTTTTAATACTGTACGATACGGGAAAGTATCTGAGATCACTTTAAGGTTATCACGGATACGATTCATTAATCGATCTGGGTTATGGATGTTGATGAAATCCTCATGGATCTGTTTATACGCATTCCAAAGGATGTCTTGCTTTTCTTTTGGGAGTTCAGCAAGAAGTCGGTTGATGTCCCCAAATACAAAGTGATCAGCTTTGAATTTACGGTATAGCTCAATGATCCAATCGAGCTCTTCATCATTATGCGCCATGGTGACCGACTTGATTTTTCCATTAACGGATGGACGTAAAAGGAATTCCATTATTAACTCCTATTGTTAATACTGTTAGTTGTTTATTTCGAAATAAAGTACAAAGATACTTTCATATCTCAGTACAATAAGATAATATAGGAATATAATAATTGATACGGACATATATCGAGGCATCACTAGGATGCCTCTCGAGTATGTTTGATTAGATCCAGTTGTCGTCACTGAAACCTGGGTCAGCTGCGGGTGCTGGTGCACTTGGCTGAGATGGTTGTTGGTTGTAACCACCTTGGTTTTGATATCCACCATTACCACCATTGTTATAACCACCACCATTGTTGTTGCTATAACCACCGTTACCACCTTGTTGTGGACGTTGTTTTTTGGTTCAGGGTGTTTATATTCATTAATATAAACTGTTAATGAAATATCACGCACTAAACGCGCCCAAGAGCGTGCTAGAAGCGCTGAAACATCTTGTGCAGGGATTTCATTGCCTTGAGCGTCCACTCGTTTAAAACGGAAATAAGGACGGAAATTGAAGCGTTCTGGTTTATCCCAACCAAAACCAGTTGCACCAATGTATACAAGACCATCTTCACCGCGACCTGCAATTAAAGTACCGATGATACCTTTCTTACCTTGTGCTACGAAACCATCAAGGTTCCAACGCACTTGTTCTGGTTGGTTACGACGAGCAATGTCTTCTAAAGTAGTTAACACTTCGTTTAGTGATACTTGGTCTAATTTAAACTCAAGCATTTTACCATCAGTACGGTAAACACGGAAACGAGGTGAATTGTTAAACGTTGAAAATACCATAGTAGCAGGTTTACCACCTGGTTGTGCAGCAATACCATATAGGGTTAATTCACGAGCATCTGCAGCATTCTTTTTCACGTTGTGGGGCTTGGAAACGACCGCCACCTTGACCATATCCGGACATAGGGAACTCCTTACTATTAAGTTAATTCTGTCTGTTAAAAATAAATAAAATTGTTTTTTTGTCTTGATACACAAAATAGACTAGCATTTAGAAAAAAATTGCAATAAGGCATCTTGGTCTGCTTTGTGTTTGAGTTTACTGATACTATTACGAATCGTGGAATCTGTTGTCATCACAGTCCAATGATTATCCTGACTCATTTTTACCACTAAACGTTTTACGGTTAAGTTTTGCTGAATAAAGAAGACATTATCCCCGAAGACTTGCAGGGTGAATTTATTGAACGGCATATTCTCAATATCTTCTTTCTTATGGTAATTCAATTTGGTATTCCAGCTACGTCTTAGTTTTACTGCACCTGTATGGGATTCAACGAGATTCATCTTAGGGAATCTGTATTGAGAGAGTAAATCCGTTGGGAACGAGGTTAATAAAGAAACACTTCGGTTATCCTTTTCTAATTCCCATCCACGTATAATGCGAACTGGGAGAAGTGGTCTACCTTGTGCTTGTCTTTCTTTATTGGTTTTTATCTAAGAGATCTTCAAGTTTATCTCTTACAGTTAACATCATGGTCTGCACGAAGATCTTATTCTTCGTATTAAACTCACGAGGTTTCGCCATTGGGAAATCCAAATAAATCTTCTTATAATCAGGAAGATAAAACTCAGCGACTGTATTTGGGTTTAACTGAGGAACGGCTTGAATCAACACATCCATTTCAGCAAGTATTACTTCTACGACATCATCAGCTTTCAGATTGTGCTGTTCAGCAGCTGGAATCGATTGGATAACGTTACGTGATAATGTTAATAGGTTAACAAAGAGGACATCATTCCACATGGATGGATTTGCCGCTGGACCATCAGCGATGAGTGATGTCCCGATCGATACGGGTAGTACTTCACCAAGTACTCGACCATATAACAGGTCTTGAGAAGTCTTTGAGGTATCACGCTTAATCCCAAACCACTTCTCCAGGAGTTCATCAAACATGGCTGATTTCCTTTACTTTAACATTGGTTAATATAATGCAACGAGAGTTTCTCTATTTCCGTTTTAATAGAATCATCTTTTACTTCATTAAGAATTAAAGATAGGATATTCTCTCGGGTTAATGCAACGTATTCTTGTTCATATCCCTGAGTCACTTCAAGGACAGGCGTATATTGGCTTTCTTTTGATACGTATTTCTCAGTAAAACGATATTGATTATGCTTCGTTCTAAAATAAGCCAATAATGCTTTCATATCAATTTCTTTATCGGTATAGATAAAACGGATGTTTCCACTATCACGATTGATGGCTTCGACTTGTTTATCTAATTCACGATAAGATTCGATATCTTTACTATCGAATTTCTTCGTTAAGGTGATTGAAGTGTAGACTTCCGCCTCTTTGTTCTCAACGAACTTCACAACACGATTATATTCACTGTAATAAGTGACATCTAAGAAACCTTTCGGCTCCTCTTCACCGTGTGCTAGCCTATCAAAACTTCCTGCTACTTCAATCTTCTTGTACGTACTTCTTTTGTGGACATGACCAAAAAATGCATTATATCTAACCATCTCATCCCAATCATCTTCTTTTTAAGTGAGAGATCTTATCTCGGATACTCTCATTAAACTGATAACCGAATTGGTTATGGCCTAAGATGATATCCACTTGGTCGAGATTATGCTCACGCAGTAACTTACGTGCGGTCAGATACATCACGTCACGTTCAGCCCATTCATCAGGTACGTACATGATACTAAGATCATATTTCTCGATATACTCAATCTCCATGTCCGTAATGTATTTAAAATCCACATCGGGATATAAGGTCTTGGCTATCGTTTCAAATTGTTTTCCTTGACTACCATCATGTGATGGAGTGCCATGGAGTAAGCGGATGGAGATACCAAACTGTCTTGCTAAACTTAGAACACGATGATAGTGCATATTGGCATAACCGACACGTTCATCGCTGTTTAATAAGACTTGGTCGAGTAAATCACCCGCATACAAGATAAGATTAACCCCTTTAAGATAATCAGGGTTAAATATCTGATTCTCCAATCTACCAATAATCTTTTCAGTTGAGGTCTTATCATGAAAAAGATGGATATCATGGAGACTGACTAATCTTAAAGGGAACCGCATAATCTTCTCTATTTAGTTAAAATGGAACACTACTCCCAATCATCCGTAGACTCGTAATCATCGTGTGGAGTTTCAGTTTCTTGGGATTCTTGTTGTACATCAGATTCAATAGGATCTTCGACTTTCGTGTAGAAGTCATCCGTACGGCCAAGATAATCACGAATTGATTTATCCTGTGCCCAGTATTGATAGAAGCCATGGTTTTGTTCAGTCAACTTACGGAAGTTACGATATACGCGCTCATCTTCCATAGGAAGTGGGCCAAAGAAATCCATGATCTCATACCAAGCTAAGATATAAAGTCCTTTAGAATCCGTTAAATCAAGGATATTCAAGGCATTCTGTACCATGCTGTTAGTAAAGCGTTGGCGGTTGATTGGAATACGTGCTTGTTGAGATTCCATGAATCGACGATACTGATGGGTAAAGCCAAATTCATATTTCTCTTCCACATCAGTAATGTACTCATGTTTAAAGCTGACCGTGAGCGATGGAACATTAAAAAGGATTTTATCAAGATCTAAATCATCGACGATTAGAAATCCGTTTTGTTCTCCACCTACCCATTCAGACATCTTTTTGTAATTGTACTCACTGTGGTCTTTATTCTCACTGATTAAACCAGGGTAGAAACGATGTCTAAACTCACTTACCGTAATACGTTTAGCTTGAATAAGTAAACTTTCATTCACCATACGAAGCGCTTCTAGGGCTTCACGTTCACCATCACTGATCTCACTATTGGCGAGTTCACGCAATTGATCTGGTGTCATTTCATCAGGCGATTGATTTCCACTCATCGATTAGCACTCCTTCGTTATTGTATTTTAACATTCTAGCAAGACGGGTTCCTTCGATCTTAATGATACGATTGAAGTTAGCGCGTCCACTATCTTTATCTTTTACCTCGATACGAATATCCAGGTCATATTTACCATTGCCTGATGGATCATCGATATAATCGACCATGACTTCACTGTCTTGGAAGTATCGACCGCATAAGGTCGCCAAATCAGCACGGACTGCATCTGCACAACCTACCGGATTATGGTTGTACTCAGAGACCGTATACAAGAAGCTGATAATCTTACCTGTGAATACCGTAGACTGATCATAGTTGGTCGTAAAGTAATCCAGTAGCATACTGCTTACCTTAGACTCTAATGTGATCGTCCAAGCATCAAGATTTGGATATGGCGTAGTATAGGTTGTTTCTCTTGCCATAGAAACCTTCTAAAAAAAAAATAATTGTGATGAAAAAGAGGACACCCATCACAAGTGTCCTCTTTATTATTTAAATGATTTCATGAAATCACTTGATGTTACTCAAGCATTGCGCCCCATTTTGAAGTTGGGTCATACTTATTTGCGAGTGCGTGTTCAGCGAACTCCCAACCTAAACGGATATCGAAACGTTCACCATCGGTTAACTTCTCAGTATCACGTATCTCGTCAACGAATGAATCAATGAACTCCACAAATTGGTCATCCACAATTTCACCATTAACAATATATTTATAATCAGGGTGTTCTTCTGGGCTAAATTGTAAGTCATCTTCGACTTCATTATCCCAGCCAGATAACGTTTTCTCACGCACACCTTTACGGATCACTGGATTTGCCATCATCCAACGACGCATCTTAGGTGTCGCTTCTACGATATCTTCTAAAGACCCGATCACACGAATGTCATCGTAGTCTTTTACTGCACGTTTTCGCATACGGTCTACGTGGTCACGTAGATCGATCAAGGTATCAAAACCAGAACGACGATATAAATCTGCAGCACGATCTGCAAATCGTCTTCCGATATCACCAAGTCTTTCTAGTGCACGTTCGTTAGCAGAGCTGATAAATCGACTTAAGCCTTCTGACATCGGCGTGTAGATTAAACCAGATGCAACGTTGTCGTTACCATAATAGACACTAGCCACGAATTTCACCTCCAATGATTTCGTCCCATTCCATCCCTTCTTCTAACCAACATCCCAGCATACCCCAAACTTGTTTCGGTAGTGCCACATCACCGGATAACTTATCTGGAGTCGCATGGGACAATACAGTAGTAGCTGGATGCAAGTGCACCGCTGATGCAGCTTGGAATCCATCTAATACACCTAGCTTATTGGTCTCATCCTTTCATAAACTAGGGTTTCTGTTATCACTATAACTATCTAATAAAAATCGTTAGAGAGAACATATTCGCCACTAAAGGTTCGACTAAATTCATTATACTCATCAGTTGTGAATGGTACTAATTTACGAGTACTACCATCTGGTCTTAACTGATAAATAGGATAGAATTTTAGGCCTTTAATAGGTGCACCAAGTTTTGATACAGCAATGATCTCTTTTTTCGTTACACCACTAACGCGAGTCATGATATCGGCAGCTGACATGGCGGCATAAGCCTTATTAGCAATCGTATCATGGATAATATATCCTGTTGTAGTTGCGCCTGAATTAGCATAATACAATCGAATATAACTCCAGAATAATGCTTCACCCACGCTGACCTTCTCAAATTCATCTGGAGTGTTACCAACATAAAAGAATTTATAACCCTTAATGTACATGCACTCTGGTAGTAGAGAACTCTTTAACGATGTCTCGATACCCGATTTACTCACGTTGGTCATGTTGATCGCATCAGAAACTGAACGACAGATAAACGCACTGCCATCAACGTAGTCCCAGACGTAAACTGGGTTACGGTATCCATTATCCTCTTCAACATTGATTTGAATAATAGTCCACCCATCGTCATTGCGATATTGTCCGCATAGATCGATATCATGTTTCGCCTTGTCAATATCAGCACTAGAAAGCTCACACGCTATTTCTAATGTGTCAACGAGACTATCATTACCTTTAAATCTATTTATGACACGGTAAATGATACCTTTCTTCTTGGATCTAGATACAACACGCCCTCTCATGTAGTTCTCTGTCTTGGTTACCCATTCTAGATTCTCTACGTTGTAGTTGGTTCGAGTACCATCCACATGATCTACTTCTATTCTCTCTCCAAACTCTTCCGTTGGAACAGATAAGAATGCCAGTGCAACTAAACGATGAAAATCACATTTTTTCTTTATTATACGTCCACGATCATCTCGAGCAACGTATACAATTGGATAGTCGTTTAAGTTATCGGTAATAGATACTTCCTCGCCTGTAAATGTATCAAGGAGTCTATAGTCTTTACTTATACGGTAACGAGAAAAATTTGGAATAAAATACCAACCCTTATCAGTCTCAATAGGATCTTTATCAATCCCTAGTGTACCGTTTGACATTCTTAGCTTATTTGCGTATTTTTCATACTCTGGATAGTTATACATGATGAATCACCTCTGATAATTAGTTAAATGAATTAATAAATAGTCAGGTGTGATAACAGCCGTGTTTTGCTAGAGCACATCTTCTTTCATCTTTTAAAAGATAAACACCCCCATTTTTCTGGGAACACGGTAACCATACTCTACTCACCTCACTTGGTATTTCAACCAAGCTTACTTTCACCAGTTAATAGGTTTGACTAGTTCCTAATGCTACAGCCTGGGTATAGCTTTCGATGCTCGTTGAAGCTTCATCTCTCTGACTCATGGAGATGAGTGCTTGCGGATTGCCTCCGATATCACCATCACGGTGATATACTTAGTCCAAATACTTTTTACCTTACCTCGGACGTTACTCCTCGCCACTAGGTCTATTGCTAACCTAGTTTGGTATATTTGGGTTCAGGAGGGATTCCCGCAGTTAACGGGGTTTTATGGTATGCTATCACATACCATAGGCGATGATAGTGTTTTTATAGTGTTAGTATCTAACACTCTTATCGACACCGTCGAAATCAGTATTGCTTGACCCTAATATCAAAACACTAATAGCTGTAGTGATATCAGTAGGATCAGTTTTTACTTTGGTTATTAAAAGGGATTTCATTGAACCCATACGTAATGAAGGGTTTCGGTTTTTCGATCTCCATAAATCCAGGTTTACCCGATAGACGAGTACGATGAGGTGAGGATGCAATAATGTAATCGATCATCTCATGGATTTCGGGATCGTAGTTATTGACAGCATGAAGGATACGTCTTTTTGATCTCATTTGGTTTT